>Ga0308005_10000109_pt1 | contig 29601 bp, 25 predicted proteins | sample Neamet67_FD_203142 | JGI IMG/M metagenome (GOLD analysis project Ga0308005, IMG submission 203142) | Marine microbial communities from water near the shore, Antarctic Ocean - #67 | ecosystem: Environmental > Aquatic > Marine > Unclassified | place: Southern Ocean | collected 2014-06-07 | reverse complement strand
CCGCTACTTTCAGGATAGCAGGTTTGCCAATCCCTTCTATGAGTTCGTGCACCATGCCGCCGGTTTCACAGACTACGCGATGATCCAGGCAGACCAGGCCTCACTGGAGGCTTTGCTGACAAACTCGGAACGGATGGCGGAGATTCTCACGGAGGGACTGCCGGTGACCATCGTGACCGAAGTGAAGAACAAGGACAGTCGGCACGGAAACAATCATGGTGGATTTGTCGGTGGGGTTGAGACGAGTCGGATTGAACGGCGCGGGCGGGTTCCGATCGTCTTTAAGAAAATCACAGACTCGGATGGAGACGTGAGCAGGGCGGATTTTGATGCCGCCTTGGATGTGGCCTTTGCCTTGTTCCTCCGACGGACTCCGGACTCCGAAGAGCGGGAGCATTACTGGCAGGATGTCTTTCAGAAGAATGTGCCACTGGGTAATAAGATGGCTCTTCAGGCAGCCTTGATTTACATCACTCTCGCTCCAGAATTCGTCTATCGGATGGAGATAGGGATGGGGACGGCTGACCGTCACGGTCGGCGGATTCTGTCGTCGCAAGAGTTGGTGTATGCGATCCATCACGCCTTCGTGAATACGCCCGCCTTTGGAGTGGATGAAATTGAGACCGTTGGTGTTTATACGAAGGATAGTGAGGAGGTAATCAAGAAGACTTTGACCGGGGGGGATCCGACCCACCGACCGAGTGGATGGTTGGTCGAGCAGATGAAGGCTGATCAGTTGAAGACCAAGGCCGATGTGGAGGTGGCGGTGCGCAAGATGTTGGATGGTGGCTATCGCAACATGTCACCCAACCACAACAGGCCGTTGAGTTCGGTAGGGAATCCCCGGATTCTTCAGTTTTTCCGAGAGTATTTTGGCTATCATCATGCTCCGAGTGTCTTCAAGGACACGGATAAATTCGCCGGCGTGGAGGGGTTCGAGCAGTTCAATATGGGCTCTGCGTCCCAGCTGCGCTATGATACCGATAGTCTGGTCCTGCACATTCTGAAGGAGGACCAGGACGTGCTTCGGGAATTACTGACGACGGAGAAGGTCTACGTGTCCTACTGGAATGGGACGAATGATCCGAAGAATTACAAAAAGGGAGGCGGAAAGAAAACGTATGCACGGGCCCATGGTTTGCAGGCCTACAACATGGATCCTTTTGAGAACGAGTATATCAGTGAGCGGGGAGCGAAGAAAGCTCTGACCCCGCCTGCCGGGCAGCGTTTCGGCATTCTCACCCAACCAAGTTGGTTGGTGGCGCACAGTGGTAACTTCGACAATGACCCAGTGCGGAGAGGGAAGTGGATTCGCGAAAAGCTTCTTGCGGGTTATGTGATGGATCTTCCGATCACGGTGGATGCGAAGGTGCCGGATGATGAACACCGGACGCTTCGGGAACGCTTCGAGGTGGTGGAAGAAGAGCAATGTTGGCGTTGTCACAAGAAGATGAACACTCTAGGAATGCCCTTCGAGGCCTTCAACCATGTGGGGCGGTTCAGGGAGACCGAAATCGGGAAGCCGGTGGATACCACGGGCAAGATCGCCTACTCTATTGATCCCGAATTGCATGGGAAGGTGGAGAATTTGCGGGAGATGATCGGTCGGATTGCCAATTCTGATCTCGCGCGCCAGAGCTTTATTCGCCACGTCTTCCGTTATTGGATGGGACGGAACGAAGTCCTCCGGGACTCGAAGACGCTGATCGAGATGGATCGGGTTTATATGGAGTCCGACGGGAGTTTCAAAGAGCTGTTGGTGAGTTTGCTTACCTCGGATTCATTTTTGTATCGAAAGTAGTATTTTGGGAGAAAAAATTATGATCAATCGCAGAGACTTACTGAAGGGAATGACCCTCGGAGCCGGAGCGACGGCCTTGTCGCCGTTTCTGAGCCACTTGCAGGCAGCTGAATTGGGGAAGCTCCCCAAGCGGTTTGTCTTTGTGGTAAAGGGGAGCGGTCTTCAGGCCGAGTATTTGAATCCCGAGGGTCTGCAGCATGGCGGAGACACCTTGGTCGATTCAAGTTTGACTGGAAAAATCTTGCCCGACAGCCTGAAGCCTCTCGAGGCCTTTCGCGAAAAACTCACCATCATTCAGGGGCTGAGTGGTAAGATGTGCACAAGCGGGCACAATTCCTGGTATGGAGCGCTTGGTGCTTACAAATCCACCGCGGTGACACCTCCGACGGCGGCAACCATCGATGGGTATCTTTCCGAGAAGTTTTCTTCAGTGTTCAATCACATTGGTTTGAAGATGGGGAACGGGAGTCAGGGGACGGCTTATCCGGCAATCTCAGCAGCAGGCCCGGGTCGTCAGCTTCCGTTTCAGTGTGATCCCGCGATGGCCTACCAGAACCTTTACGGAAGTATTGCGGCGGGTGGGGACATCAAGAGAAAGTATACTCGGACCGGCAATGTGCTCGATGCAATGGGTGCGGATATCAAGAAACTCCAGCGGGAACTGCCGGGAGCGGAGCGCGAGAAGCTTGGGCACTACCTCAGCGGATTTGAAGCCCTTCGGGACCGGCGGACGAAGCTGATCTCCATGCAGGATGTGCTGCGTAAGAATGCTCCTGAAGTGACCGACAAGTATCAGTCGAATGTGACCACGGATCATATGGAAGCTCACTTTGACATGGCCGCTGCGGCGATGATCAGCGGGATCAGTAATGTCGTGACCTTGCACTGTGATAGTCTGGATTCCTCCTATCAAGGTTTGGGGATCACTCCCAAGGTACACTCCATTGGTCACGGTTCGAGCAGTGGTGATCTGACTTCACAAGATTGCCGGAACATGATCCGAACCTATCACGTCAAGCTCATCGCCGACATGGCGGAGAAGTTGGCCGCGATCCCGGAAGGGGACGGAACGATGCTCGACAACACCTTGATCATGTATGTCAGTGACAACTCCGATAAGCATCACGCTTCGGCGACCGAGTGGCCGATGTTTGTGCTGGGCAACAGCGGCGGTGCACTCAATTCGCAGGGGCGCTACCTGGCCTATCCTCGCTACGGTTCAGCCAACCATAGGCAGACGATTGGGAACTGGCTGACCACAATCACTCACGTGGCCGGTGTTCCTCAGGATCATTTCGGACAGCCGGACATGGCTTTGGGGAAACTTGATATGCAGAGTGGTCCCTTGAGCGAATTACTTGTTTAACCAACGATGCGTGTTTTTCTTCTTTTTCTGTTGAGCCTTGATCTAGGCTGGGCGCAAGACGCCGACACGTTTGTGCACGAGCGCGGGCAACGCCTGTCTTTGGCGGAAGTGACCAAACTCAGCGAGAATCGATCGTTAAAGAAGTTGGATCTTCGCGCGGGCGGTTTGTCGGATCGGGATATTGCGCCGCTGGCCAAAGCGACTTGGTTGGAGGAGTTGCGGGTGGATTCACACACCCTGACCTCGGAGGGCTACGCGGTCTTGAAGGATCTCAAGTGCCTGAAGGTCCTTGGGATACAGAGTTTGTCTTCACCGGCGGAGATTTCCACTGTCTTTGAACTCATCAAGGACTTTCCGCTGGAAGAGTTGGATCTCAGCAACTCCTCCGCGATGACCGGGGAACAGCTGAAAATCTTGAACTGTACGAAGACGCTGAAAGTCCTGGACCTGTCTTGTGGCCGGGGAGGGCTGACCGATGAAGGCTTGGCCGGCCTGGCTGGCTTTACCGAGCTGCGGTCGTTGGATTTGAACGGCCATGGTGGGCTAAAGATGGGATTGGAGGCTTTGTCAAATTTGACAAAATTGGAGGAGCTAAATGTCTATGGATGCCACGGACTCCGGGACGAGGCGTTCATGTCTCTTTTCAAGAATCAGAAGAATCTGAGGGACCTCAACATGGGGTTCTGCTGGTGGCATAAAGGTGAGGGGCTCGTTTTCCCGGCGTCGGTGGAGAATCTTTATCTGGTGGAATCGAAGCAACTGACCGATGCGGCTTTCGAGAACTTTCCCTGTCGGGACACTGTGGTGCATGTGGATTTGTTCCAGTGTCTGCCGATGACTGATAAGGGGATCATTGCCCTAGGCCGTATGCCGAAGGTAGAGACTTTGAGTGTCGGGTGTATCCGGGCGCTGACCAACGAGAGCCTTAAAAGCATCGGTCGGAATGTGACCTTGCGGGAATTGAATATTTCCGACAACGATCTCTTCACCGACGAAGGGATCACTTACTTGAAGAATTTACGCGAGCTGGAAGTTCTCAACCTCTGGCACCTCAAGGGGCTCACTGGTTCCGGACTACAACTCCTGTCCGGGATGCCGAAGCTCCGAGAGTTGAACCTGGCAGATTGTCATCGCCTGTCGGACCGTGGCCTGGACTTCGTTAAGGCGTCCAAATCGATTGAGTCACTGTATCTGGACAACTGCAGGACCATCACCAACGCGGGGATCGCGAAGTTGGCAGGGAATACGAAGTTGAAGGAGTTGACGCTGCAAGGGTGCCCGAACCTGACTGACGAGGCGCTGCGTTCAGTGAGCACCATGCGTGGGTTGCGTTACCTCGACATCAGCAATTGTCTCAAAATGTCGGACGAAGGTCGCCGTAAGATCCAGAAGGCCCTGCCGGATTGCACGATTTCGTTGTAGATGGTCGCTGCCTGGAATGCCAAAGGTGCCGCGCGTTGCTCATCCCACGAAGTAAGTTGAGTGAAAAGAGTACAATCAGCGATTGTTACTTCTTGGACTTGGGAGAAGCTTTTCCCTTGGGTTTCCTCGGCTGGTCCGAGGGTTCGACTTCTTTTTTTGAATCGGTCTCGGCTTTCGGTTTTTTATCCTGATCCGGAGTGGGAGGTGCTGGTTTCTTTTCGCTTTTGCCTTCAGTTTCCTTTTCCTTTTCCTTTTCCTTTTCTCGTTCGAGGTAGGACTTCCCTTCGGTGATCCACTTGGGCGCTTCCTTGCCTTTGACGTGGGTGTCGAACCACTCGCGGACTCGGTAGTGGTAGTCGACCATATTTTCGGGCTTGCGGAGGCCGTGGTTTTCGCCGGGGTAGACGAGCATGACCATGTTGTCTTTACCAGCCCAACGAGCGGCGTTGTACATCTGCACGCCCTGTCCCCAGTCGACGGCTCCGTCTTTATCACCGAAGGCAATGAGCAAGGGGGTGTTGAGGGTGTCGAGTCCGTGGATGGGGGAGTTACGAACGTAAGTGTCCACATCGCGCCAGAAGGGCTTGTTCATGCGGCCTTGTGACTGGGTGAAGATGGCGGCGTTAGTTTGTCCGGAGTTCCAATAAACGCTCACCGACATGCTCATCATATTGGTCAAAGGTGCTCCTGCGACTCCTGCGGCAAAGACATCGCTGCGAGTTACGATGAAGGCGGTTTGATAGGCCCCCCAGGAATGGCCGACAAGGCCGATCTTCTTTTCATCGATCATGCCGGTTTTAATGACTTCCTTGACGGCGGGGACGACACATTCGAGGGCCGAGATTCCCGGTTCCTGAGGTCGGTAAACGATGTCGGGTTGGAAGACGAAGTAACCCTCGGCTGAGAAGACGGCGGGGTTGTAGGGGTGCTTTTCGGTGGGGATGTTGTAGCGGTGAAGTTCCTGTGATCGCTTTTCGTAGATGTAGACGATCATGGGATACTTTTTACCTGCCTTGTAGTTGGCGGGGTAGCGAAGGGAGCCTTGCAACTCGACCCCATGATCGTTTTTGAAATTGATTAACTCGGAACGGCCCCAGCGGAATTCCTTCTGGAACGCGTTTGTTTTTGAGATCTGTCTTCCCTTGGAAAGGTCTGGTCCGGAAATGAAGAGATCGGGTGAATCGTTCGCCGACTCTTTGGTGAGCATGTAGGTGTCGGTATCATGGGCCCGCGTGAGGAACATGATGGACTTGTCTTCCCAAAGGAGGGTTTTCAATTTTCCTGGTTTGGAAACACTAGGGAGGCGTCCGTAGCCGGACTTCTTGTTGCGCTCGCCGTAGAGTGCAATATACAGGTTTTTTTTGGGATCGATGAGCCCATCGTCATCGGGAGAGAAGCTAGCCTGGGAGAGGCGGTGGCGAAGGGAATCATCCTTTCCGTTGGTGAGTCTTTTCGCTTTTGAACCGTCGGGAGCGATGAGCCAGATATCAAAGCGGTCGTAGAGTAAAACGCCGGAGCTATCCTTAAGCCAGTATCCGCTGCCGTAGGGGCGTTTTTCGACGGCAAGGGTGTCGTCTTCCTGATTTGTGAAGTCAGTAGCGAGCGCTTCGGTGAGACCAATTTGTTTGCCGGATGCCAGGTCGTGCGACCAGACATTGCCCTCGCGGAGGAAGAGGAGGTAACGTCCGTTGGGGCTGGTGGAGAGGGTGTGTTTGATTCCTTCGAGAATGCGTTTGCGTTTTCCGGTGCTGGTGTCGACAGAGTAGACGTCTTGTAGGCGAGGTCCGAACATCGCTGTTTGGTCGTGAGGGGTATTGTCGAAGCCGATGGCATGTTTTCCGTTCCGTGTGATGCTGACTCGCTCGGTGAGATCGGTAGTGAGCTGGATGAGTGAACCTTTTTCAGGCCACCAGACGGCCCGGCGTTTTGGGTTTTTACGTGTGCCCCCAAGTCGCTTCTGGAGGGGCATGATTTCAGTGTCTTTTGTATGCCAAACCTCGACGTTGGATTTTTCCTTGATGGTTTCCCGAAGGGTTTTTTTTGGTTCCTCTGCAAAGGGGAAGTCCGAAGGTTCATCCATCGAGGCTTTCAGGGGGGCGTGTTTTTTGGACTTCTTTTTCTTCTTCTTTGGCTCCTCTTTTTTCTTTGGCTCAAGGGCTTTGGGTTTCTTTTCCCACTCTTTCAGATCGCAGTAGATGGCTTTCCCGTCCTTTGAGAACGAAAGTCCCCCGGCTGTGATGTGCATGAGCTTGGGGAATTTCTTCTGCTTGGTGTGGTCGTAGGATTCTTTATTTGAGTCATGATGGTTCAGGTCCCTCCAAAGGAGAATGACGTGCGAGGCGTCTTCCCCTTTTGCGTGTTCGATCTCGCGCATGGCAGCGAGGTCGTAGGCATCCTTGCGCCAATGGAGGCTGGTGTATTCCTGCTTGTTGGATTCGAGCGTGTGAAGGAAACCGATGGCGGGTTCGAAGAGTTGCAAGGAGTTGCTGATGGTCGGGGAGTCGATCACCATGGCGAGGTGAGCACCGGTGTCACTCCAGGCGAATTGGGTGACGTTTCCGAAAGTGGTATCGGTTCCATTCTCGAGGTCCCGAACAATCAGAGCGTTTTTTTCCGGGGATTCTCCGGCAATCTCAATGGCGGCAAAGCGACTGTTATCGCAAAAAGTGAGTGACTTGACTTTGTTGAACTGGGTCGTTTTTCCATCAGTAAGATGACGGAGATGAATGGTTGACCCCGGGGGTGTTGGTGATTTCTTTTTCTCGGTGTTTTTTTTGCCGATCGTCACGGAGAGCCACGCGCTGTTGTTTGAAAAGAGGGGTCGTTGGCCTTGTTTGAAAGTGATGGCCTTGGAGGGTTTTTTTCCTCCCAGCTTATGCAGGTGCAAGGACCTATCCTCATCAACACGCGTGACCCCATAAATGAGCCATTTACCATTTGGTGAAAGCCTGCGGTTTGCCGGATCAAGTCGTTCCCACTGTGCATAGTCTGGTGCGGAGATGGGCCGCTTTGGGCTGCGTTTCTTCTTGTTTCCTTTTCCCGCCCTTGGTTTTTCCTCGGGATCGGCCTTATTTTCGTTTTTTTTAACGGCCTTTGCGGAAGGGGGTGCCTCGGGTTTGGTTTTGCCGTCGGATTTAGGGTCCGGCGGATCCGCAAGGAGAACCGAAGCGGGGAAAAGTAAGATGGATAGGGCGAGTGCGAGGGAATACCGCATAATTATTAGGATGGAAGGAACGAGGGGATTTACCTCTTAAGTGATCCAGTGAGAAGCTTCCATTTTCGGATAAGCGCAAGGAATACATCGTGCTTGCTTGTGTCCGGTGCCGTGTTTTGTGTATTTCTTTCTCATGGCAGAGACATTACGTTGGGGAATTTTGGGTTCAGCAAACATCGCCCGGAAGAATTGGGAAGCGATCAAGAACTCGGGAAACGGTGTTGTGACAGCGGTCGCAAGCCGAGATTCCGCAAAGGCACAGCGATTTATCGATGAATGCCAGGCGGAGGTTTCTTTTCCGGAAGCTCCTCGAGCAATTGGCGGCTATGATGAGATTGTGACGGCGGATGATGTTGATGCCGTCTATGTCCCGCTGCCTACCGGATTGAGGGAAGAATGGGTGATCAAAGCTGCGGAGGCAGGGAAGCACGTGATGTGCGAGAAACCCTGCGGAGTGGATTACGAGGCTTTAAAGTCAATGACTGCGGCTTGCGAGGCAAACAACGTTCAGTTCATGGATGGAGTGATGTACATGCACAGTGACCGCATGCCCATGTTAACGAAGGCACTGGGTGACCCTGAAAATGTCGGGTCAATCAAGCGGATCGCCACGGCATTTTCGTTTTGTGCACCCCCGGAATTCTTTGGCGAAAATATTCGTAGTAATAGCGAATTGGAGCCGGCCGGGGCACTGGGAGATCTGGGCTGGTATACCATCCGGGCCATCTTGTTCGTGATGAATTACGAGATGCCGTTATCACTTCGGGCGACAATGCTCTCGACGGCTTCTCCGGACAATAGTCCCAACCCGGTGCCGACGGAGCTCAGTGCGGAACTTTTCTTCGCCAACGGAGTGTCTGCTACATTCTACAATTCGTTTCTGACCGAGAACCAACAGTGGTTGCATGTCAGCGGAACGAAGGGGCATCTTCGGGTCGATGATTTTGTGCTACCATTTCCTGGAGGAAGTCTTGGTTTTGAGGTTTCGAACCCTAAATTTATTCAAGAAGGTTGTCGATTCACGATGGAGAATCATCAACGTGATCATGTCGTTGAAGAGGAGGCGAATAATTCACCCGATGCGCAGGAGACCAAGTTGTTTCGAAATTTTGCCAAACTGGCCTTGAGTGGATCTCCTGATGGATTTTGGCCTGAGATATCCTTGAAGACACAAAGGGTTCTTGATGAATGTCTCGTGTCCGCCCGAAACGGGGGAGAGAGAATTAAACTTTGAGGCTTCTGATCGGGATCCCCCGAGAAATGAGATTCCTGGGTATTTTGTTGTTACGTTCAAAACAAAGACCACTCCCGTTTTAGGAAGTGGGCTCTTTGGGAGGTGGATTCTGTTAGTTTGGGAGGCTACTTCTTTTTCGCATCCTTATTTTTGGCCTCATCTGGACAGGCCTGAGAGCAGTCTTTCTTTTCTGCTAACTTCGTGTTGAGACGATCAACCATTTGTTTCAGGTTCTGAAGTTCCTTCTTCATCGTTGCAACAAGAGCCCGCTCTTGAGCTTCGATTCTTCGAATTTTTCCAGCCTTGGCATGTTCGGCCGTCTTGCGGTCACTGTCAGTTTTTGCTTTTCAATTGCGCACTGATCTTCTTCATTTTTGATTCGATCATAGCGACCTTCTTTTCAGCCGCTTTTAAGGCATTGGCGGCGTTATTTCGGTCGGAATCAGCACCCTTTTTCTTGCCGCTGAGTTCCTTCAATCGAGCAAGGGAGTTCTTTACCATTTTTGACGCGGCTGCTTTTTTCCTGGAAGCATCGGCAACAGCCTTCTTGGCTGGGGCAGCTTTCCGAGTCTTTTTGGTATCGTCAGACTTCTTTTTGTCAGTGGTTTTTTTTGCTGCTTTCTTGGCCGGAGCCTTCTTGGCAACTTTGTTCACTCCCTTTTGGGTCGCTTTTTTCGCGGCTTCAGATTTTTTGCGTTTGGTGAGTTCTTGAGCTTTCTTGACCTCTGCGTTTTTCTTTGCGGCAGCTTCTTTTTTGGTCTTGTCTGAAGACTTTGCCTTTTTGGGTTTTCCCTGCTCTTTTTTAGACTTCTGAGCCTGCTCGGTTTTCTTCTTTGGCGGCTCTGCTTTTTTGTCTTTTGGCGCGGCGGTGGCGGCTCCAAGCAAACATGCGGACAGCGCAAGTGCGGTTAGTTTGTTTTTCATGAGTGATCGGTTATTAGAAAGTCTGAATTGACTTTTTGTGGGACTAATTACCCATTGAAGATTCTCTGCCTTTCAGTTAGATGAACGGAAATAAAAAGATTGTTACTCCCCGGTTCCTCCACTCCAGTTCTTGGATTGAAAGGGGGAGGCGGGTAGTCCTCCTGAGTTGATGAGGTTTGGATTCGCACTACGATGCCATCCGAAGCGGACATGCTTTGGATGGTTTACGTTTTTGGCACTGACGACGATAGTTGCGCCATCGATCGATGCTTCGGCAGGAACAAATTTTTCGTCAGCGCCAGCAATTTGAAATTCATTGAGGGGATTTCCATCACGGGATTTTAAGCCTTTGGCAACGTGGGCGAAAGCGATGCGGATTTTCCCTCCCTCGATCTTGATTGATTTGTAGAGGGGGCCTGAATAGACGACGCCTTCCTTCTTGTAGTTTTTGGCGAGAGCCCAACTTGCGAGGCGATTGCCAACGTCACGTTTGTTTCGGGGATGAATGTCTTTGATGTCATGAACGATGTCGGTGGTCACGGCCATGCCGGTGTGAGGAATTTTGAGAGTGGCGCATTGGGCTTCCCAGAGAGCAGGGAGTTGTCCGGTGGCGTAGCGTTCATTTCCCCATGGAGCGATTTGGACGAAGTAGAAGGGCATGTCTTTGTTTTCGAATGCGGTGCGCCATCCTTCGATAAGCGCCTTCATTTTTTCGCGGTAGGCGAGTCCGTTTTTCTGAATGACATTGGTTTCGCCCTGATACCAAATGGTGCCTCGAACCTCGAATTGAGTGATGGGAGCAATCATGCCGTTGTACATTTTTCCGGAAGTTGTGTCGGTTACGATCCAGGGTTCGATGGGAGATCCACCCCAGGAGCTATTTATGAGCCCCATTGGGACATCTGTTTCTTCGTGGATTTCTTTGCCGAAGTGGTAGAGGACGGCGGAAAAATTAGGAATAGTTTGGGGTGTGCAGGAATTCCATTTGGCTTTGACATTTGGGGCGGGGGCATTGGCCTGGACCTTTGGAATATGGAAGAGACGAATTTGGGGGTGATTTGCTTCGTTGATGGATTTCTTCCCTTGCTCCGTTCCCTTGAGGGACCATTCCATGTTTGACTGCCCAGAGCCGATCCAGACATCGCCAATGAGGATATCTTCGAGAATGATCGTGTTTTTTCCGGCAACAGTGAGGGTGTGTTTCTGGCCGCCATCGGCTTTGAAAGCGGGGAGACCGACGAGCCAATTCCCGTCCTCCTTGGCAACGGTATTGTATGTTTTTCCGCTAAACTTAACGGTGACTTTTTCCTTAGGATCAGCGGTTCCCCAAATATGAAGGGGAGCTTCCCGTTGGAGGACCATGTGGCTGCTCAAGACCGATGGGAGTATGACCTCCGCCTGTGCAGAAGAGGTTACAGCAAGGATTCCGAGAGCAAGGCTGAACGAGGTTGGTTTTGTCATGGAACTTATTATGAGCGAGATCCCCAGAGGGGCCCATGTCTAAAATGAAATGGCTTTGGAGTCCTTACTTTCTTGGGAGAGCAATCGTCAGGATGACAGCAATCAAGACGCATCCCGAACTGACCCATAGGCAGGCGGCGAGGCCGGCCCAGGCATAAGTGAGGCCGGAGAGGAGGGTTCCGATGAGGCGGCCTCCGGCGTTGGCCATGTAGTAGAAGCCAACGTTGAGGGCTGCTTTGTCAGCGTCGGAGTAGGCGAGAATGAGGTAGGAGTGGAGGGCCGAGTTCAAGGCGAAGACGACTCCAAAGATTAGGAGTCCGCCAAGAATGGTGGGGGCGAGGTGAAAGTCGTTTTGGACTCCGAGGGCGAGGAGAGCGCTAACGAGGAGAAGGAGGATTCCCCAGATGAGGGCGGAGTGGGCCGTTTGGGAAACAGTTTCTTTTTTGCGAAGGAGTTTGGGTGCAGCGGCTTGCACGATTCCGTAGCCAATCACCCAAGCTGCCATGAAAGCACCGGTGGCTGAGTGGGACCAATTGAAGACGGAACTGAGGAAGACGGGGAGGCCGACGACGAACCAGACATCGCGCGAGGCGAAGAGGAAAAAACGGGCCGCAGAGAGAATATTGATCTCCCGGGTTTTAGAGAAGAGATCCCGGAATTTGGCCTTCTGTTTGGATCGTCCAAGATCTCCTTTGAGGGAAAATTTGAGAATGATGAGGATGACGGACAGAGCGATGGCCATGGACCAAAGGGACCATTGGAAGCCAAGAGTTGTGAGAAGGAGGCCGCCGAGGAAGAAGCCGATTCCTTTGAGCGCGTTTTTGGATCCGGTGAGGATGGCGACCCATTTAAAGAGGCCGGATTGTGCTTCGGCAGTGTCGGTGGGCACGAGAACGCGAACGGCGCTCTTTGAACTCATTTTGGTGAGATCCTTGGCGATGCCGGAGAGGGCCTGGGTCCCCATGATATAGGCAATGGTGAGGACGAGCGACCAGACAGGATTAAGGAGGGAAAGGAGGACTAACGAGAGGATTTGGAGAAAAATTCCGGAGGTGAGGGTAATCTTGAGCCCCTTGGAGGAGGCGAGCCAGCCGCCAAAGAGGTTGGTGAGGATGCCACAAAATTCGTAGAGGAGGAAGAGGTAGGCAAGCTGGATTGCGGTGAGGCCGCGGTCATAGAAGTGCAGGAGCACGAGCATGCGGAGGGCGCCATCGGTGAGAGTGAAGCCCCAGTAGGCGGAGGTGACGAGGGCGTAGGCGCGGGCATGCATAAAATGAACGATTTAACGATTGCAGAATGGACAATCGGGGATGTTTCGGGATCTGGCTAAAAGCTTTTTGCTCGCTACAATGAAGACGCGACTTGTTTGGTGAGATCCATCATGCGGTTGGCGTAGCCCCATTCGTTGTCGTACCAGACAAGGAGTTTAAGTTGGGTGGTATTGACGATCATGGTGGAGGGGGCGTCGACGATTCCGGAGCGGGGGTCGTTGACGTAATCGGCACTGACGAGGGGGCGTTCTTCGTAGCCGAGAATTCCTTTTAAGGAGCCTTCGGAAGCGGCTTTAAGAGCGGCGTTTACTTCGGCGACGGTGGTTTCTGTTTTGAGCTCGAAGACGCAGTCGGTGAGCGAGGCGTTGAGCATTGGGACGCGGACCGCGACTCCGTTGAGGAGGCCTTCGAGCTCGGGGTAGATCATGGTGATGGCAGTGGCCGATCCTGTGGTGGTAGGGATGAGGGAGTTGATGGCGGAGCGGGCGCGACGGAGATCTGCGTGCGGGGCATCGACGATGGTTTGGGTGTTGGTGAGGTCGTGCAAGGTGGTGATCATTCCGTGGCGGATGCCGAAGGTTTCAAGGATGACCTTAACGACGGGAGCGATGCAGTTGGTAGTACAAGAGGCTGCGGTGAGGAGGTGGTGCTCGCCGGGCTTGTAGAGGTGGTCATTGCAGCCGACGACGACGTTGAGAGCACCTTCTTTCACGGGGGCGGCGACGATGACTTTCTTGACGCCTTGGTCGAAGTAATTTTGAAGAAGGGAGGGGGTTCGAAATTTTCCGGAGCACTCGAGGACGATGTCGCAATCGGACCAGTCGGTGGCCGTGATAGTGTTGTTTTGGGAGTGAGTGATGCGGTGGCCGTCGATCGTGAGAGAATCGTCATCGCTGGTGATCCCGTGATCATTCCAGTGGCCGTGGACAGTGTCGAATTCGAGAAGATGCGCGGAGGTGGCAGCGGGTCCGTGAGCTTCGTTGATGTGGACGAAGTTGAAGTTTGGGTCGCCGAAGGCGGCGCGGAGGTCGAGTCTGCCGATCCGGCCGAAGCCGTTAATTCCGATATTGATGCTCATTTATTTTTTAAAGTTGAAGACTTGAATGGAGCCGGTGAGGCTTTTGGCGGGAAAGTTTTTTTGGGGGATGTTAGGGAGGGAGAAGTCACGTTTTGGAAGACAGATATCTTTGGCGAGGCAGTCGGCTTTTTTAAGGGAGAGGTGAAAGGTGATCATTTGCTCGTCGGTTTCGATTGATTCGATGGGAAGGCGGGTGAGGACGGGGGCCTCGTGCTCAAATTCGACGGGGACATCTTGCGAGCCGAAGAGATCGGAGGCTGCCTCGAGGATGCGGGCGAGTTTGCCAGCTTGGATTCGGTGAACGAAGTCGTCGGCGACCCAGACCTGGAGAACGCAGGTTTGTTCGGAATGGCGTTTGCCGCCACAATCGAGGAAGGCCTTTGAGATGGCGCCGACTTCAGTGATGTGAAAGTGAGCGGGGGCAGTGGAGGAATCAGGCAGGGCGAGAGTCATCCCATGGTCGGGATGATCGAGAAGGAGGCGGGAGAACTCGGAGAGGTTCATTCTTAGCAGCAGTTGGAGTTGGTAGAGAGTGAATCGACACAGCGGAGAAAATCGTCGAGACAATCGCAAGCGAGGGAGTAGTAAATGTGGAGGCCGGTTTTTTGACAGGTGAGCCACCCCGCCTCGCGCATGACGGTGAGGTGTTTTGATACGGTGGATAGGTCACCTCCAATTTGTTGGTGGAGTTCCCCAACGCAGGAAGTTTTTTTGGCAAGAAGCTCGGCGATGCGAAGGCGGGTGGGATGGGCAAGAGCCTTGATGACTGCGACGCGGTCTACAATGTTGGTCGTCATTACTTGGCGAAAATGCCAAATACTTTCTTCCTGTCAAAAGAAAAATCCCAAGGTCCGGAAACCGTGGGATTTTGAAAATTGCTTTGATCGAAAAGCTTAGGAAGCTTTTCGCACCTTTTTGATGATGCTGGCGACCGTTCCGCTGGGCTTGGCGCCAACACCGAGCCATTTGTCGGCTTTCTCGAGGTCGAGAGTGTAGTTTTCGCCTTCAGCCATAGGGTTGTAGGTTCCAAGCTGTTCGATGTAACGCCCATCGCGACGCTTGCGGCTGTCAACAGCTACGATTTTGTAATAAGGACGATCCTTGGAACCTTGGCGAGTGAGTCGAAGTGCTACCATAATTTTGGTGGTGGGCGCGGAAGCTGGCTTAAGATCGGGGATTTGCCAAGGTTTATCTGTATCTTTTTCCAAGATCCAAATGGTCACTGTCCTGTCATACAAAAGCGCTCCCATGCTGCTGGTGAGGCGACATGGGAGCGTTGAGAATGGGATCGAGGGAATTAGTCGTTTTTCTTAATGATAAAGAAAACTTTATCAATTTCCCTTACTGCTGTGGCGGGAAGGGTGTGAGTGATCACATTGCCTTCGGTATCGATGCCCTCATCGAAGTCCGAGCAATTTTCAAGAGGAAGGGAGAGAACGGTAGTCGCTAGGTCGCTGCTGCTCCGTTGATGTAACTGGTTTGGTTGCCATTACCTCCATCCCAGGTCCAGACAACGTGGTATCATGTTTCATAAGTCTGTTTCACAAAGAGGATTCGTCTTAACGAGGTGAATTTGTATGGTGGCTTACATTGAGTTCACTTCAAGAAGTGAGAGCTTCTGACTTGTTGAGAATCAGGGTTTAGGCCTAGGAAGGGCTCAACTGATTTGTCAGGCATTCGATAGAATGCTCGATAGTCTTTTGGGCTCATGTGCATCACCGAAATGAAGGCGCGAGTGAAGGAGGCATGTTCCTGATAGGCGAGTGAGGTGGCAATTTGGCCGATACTCAGAGTCGAGCTGAGAAGTTGGTCGCAAGCTGCCGTGATTCGGGCCCGAACCAAATATTGTTTCGGAGTGGTCCCGAGATACTGGCGGAATCTACGCTCCAGACTACTAACTGACATCCCGGACTGACGGGCTAGCGTCTGAACGCTAATGTCTTCTCCGAGGTTTTCGTGGATCTGGTCGATTAGCTCGGAGATGGCGCGGTGGGGAGTTTGGAGCGGGGGGCCTTCGCCATGCTCCAGACGGCGGGAGACCCCGGCAGTGCCCATAACTTCGCCCCCTTCACCAAAAAGAGGGATCTTGGAGGTCATTCTCCACTCAATTCCTCCTCCGGGGCGGGTCACAATTTCTAACTTGTTGTGGAGAGGTTTTGCGGAGCGAATCACTTTTTCATCATCACTGCGGAAGAATTTTGCCATGGTAGCAGGGAAGAGGGATTCGTCTGTTTTCCCCACTAGCTCTTCGGGGGAACGCTGGAGGAGTTGCGCGTATGCGCGATTGACGAAAATGATCTCACCTGCTTGATCCTTGATCCAGAACATCACGTCCGGGAGGGCTTCGAAGAGACCAAGGGCGATCTGACCCGGCTTAAGGCGGGCGGTGAAATCGTCGAAATGATTGGAGGGCATGGCTTTTGACGAATTAGGACAAAAAAACGATGAATTGCATCATGGTGTTTTGGAAGAACTTTCTGCTAGCATCCTTTCTCGGTCGGGATGATCCTGCCGTTTGAACCTTTAATATCGACCGATGTCAGAATACTTTCCCAATATCCCGAAAATTAAATACGAGGGCCCCGACTCCGATAACCCTTTCGCCTTTCATCACTACAATCCCGATGAAGAGGTGGCGGGAAAGACGATGCGTGAGCACATGCGCTTTGGCGCGGCCTACTGGCACTGCATGCGCAATGGCCTGGGTGATCCCTTTGGTGACGGGACCGCTTTGATGCCTTGGGACAATGGACAGGAGACTCTGGAGAATGCCCTTGCCCGCGTGCCGGTCTTCTTCGAATTCCTCGATAAGGTTGATATCGACTACTACTGTTTCCACGATCGCGACATCTCTCCCGAAGGTGAGACGCTCGCGAAGACGCATGAGATTTTCCACAGGGTCGTTGATGAACTGGATACTTATCAGAAGAGCAGCGGGAAAAAACTCCTCTGGGGGACAGCGTGTCTCTTTGCCCATCCCCGCTACGCGCACGGTGCTTCGACATCTCCAAATGCCGATGTTTTTTCCTATGCGGCGAGTCAGGTCAAAAATGCCATCGATGCGACCCATCGTCTCGGAGGCCCCGGATACACTTTCTGGGGTGGTCGTGAAGGATACGGATCTTTGATCAATACCGACATGAAGAGGGAGGTCGATCACCTTGCCGCCTTCCTTCACATGTCTGTTGATTACGCCAAGAAAATTGGCTTCACGGGACAATTCTACATCGAGCCCAAGCCTCGTGAACCGTCTACCCACCAATACGATTCAGACTCGGCTGCGTGTTTGAATTTCCTCCGGGAATATGAGCTCCTCGATCACTTCAAACTCAACCTTGAGACCAATCACGCAACATTGGCTGGACACACCATGGAGCATGAATTGGAAGTGGCGATGGGAGCTGGGGCGTTGGGGTCGATCGATGCAAACCGTGGAGATGAGCTTCTCGGTTGGGACACCGATCAATTCCCAACGGATATTTACGGGACAACCAATATCATGATCCGTCTGCTGAAGATGGGAGGATTTACCACGGGGGGGCTCAATTTTGACGCCAAACGTCGCCGTGAAAGCCACGAGCCCGAAGATCTTTTCCACGCTCACATTGGCGGAATGGATGCTTTCGCGCGTGGTCTCAAGATTGCCGCGAAGATTATTAAGGACGGGCGTTTCGACGAGTTCGTAAAGAACCGTTATTCCTCTTATGACAGTGGGGTGGGTGCCGAGATTGAATCTGGAAAGGCGAACTTTGACTCTCTTCATGAGCACGCGCTTGCAATCACGCCGCCGCAGCTTTCGAGTGGGCGCCAGGAGCGTCTTGAAAACCTTCTTAACGATTATCTCTAGGCTCTTATGTCTCTCGTTCTTGGTCTCGATTCGTCAACCCAGAGTCTTTCGGCGGTCATTCTTGATACCGAAAAGGGAATCGTTGTTGCTGATGACTCGGTAAATTTCGGGAAAGATCTGCCCCAATATGGTCAGCCTCATGGCTACGATGAATCGGGTGCCCGGGGCAGGGTCCATTCCAATCCCTTGATGTGGCTGGAGGCACTCGATCTCCTGCTTTCCAGAATGACCAAGAATGGTGTGGATTTTTCCAACATTATAGCGGTTTCCGGATCGGGGCAGCAACATGGGAGCATTTATCTGCGAAGCTGTTTCGGGGAGAAGCTTGCTTCGCTTTCCGCTTCCTCTGATCTCAAGGGACAACTCGCAGGATGTCTGACTCGTCAAAGTTCACCGATCTGGATGGATAGTTCGACGAGTGAAGAATGTGCCGAGATTGCGACCGCGGTTGGCGGGAATCAGGTTGTTTGTTCAGAGTCAGGATCAGTAGCAGTCGAACGATTCACTGGTCCCCAGATTCGTAAGTTTGCCAAGACCGAACCTGATGCCTATGCCCAGACTGGTGTGATTCATCTCGTGAGTTCTTTCTTTGCTTCGATTTTTTCAGGAAAGAATGTAGCCATTGATCACGGAGATGGCGCGGGCATGAATCTCATGAACCTTGCGGGAAAGGACTGGGATCGTGATCTTGTGAAGGCCACGGCAGATGGGCTTCTTGAAAAACTCCCGCCGTGTGCGCCTTCCGCGACAAAGTCAGGAGCGGTCTCGTCCTACTTCGTCGAAAAATTCGGCTTCTCTCCGACTTGCGAGACCGTGATTTGGTCTGGAGATAATCCTTGCAGCTTGATTGGGATGGGAGCGGCCTCGCCGGGTAAAGTGGTGATTAGCCTCGGAACGAGCGACACTCTTTTTGCCGCGATGTCCGAGCCAAGGACCGATCCCAATGGTTTCGGACATGTCTTTGGAAATCCTGCCGGAGGGTACATGAGCTTAATCTGTTTTAAAAATGGTTCGCTCGCTCGTGAGGCAGTGAAGGAACAATTTGGACTTGATTGGAGCGCCTTTGAGAAGGAGGCCCTGTCCACAACGCCCATTGGAAATGAGGGGCTCATGATGCTTCCTTTTTACGAGCCGGAAATCACTCCTGCGATTGATACCGGCGGCCCCGTTTTTTCGGAACCTGGTGAACCTTCTTCTGAGCAGACGGTTCGGGCTGTCATGGAAGGGCAGTTCCTCAATATGAGAGCTCATTCAGCCTGGCTTGGAGTTGATCCTGAACGGATTTACATTACCGGCGGAGCTTCTGAGAACGATGGCATTGCTCAAATTATTGCCAATGTTTTCGGTGTGCCGGTTGATCGGTTGGATGTTCCCGGGTCGGCCACGATAGGGGCAGCGATGCGAGCGGCCCATGGAATTGGGAAAGATCTTGCCGATCTTGAATCGAAATTTAGCCAGCCGAAAGAAGGGCGCAATATTGAGCCCGAGGAAGGGGCAAAGGAGATTTACGACGGGATGATGGCGTCTTTTCTCGACTTTATTAAGGAACAAAAGAATTCTTAGCGGTTTCCGCTTCACTCGCTGCCGAGATCTTTTAGACTAATGTCAGCCATTTAATTCAAATAAATCATGTCCAGACCAGTCACACTATTCACCGGCCAGTGGGCCGATCTTCCGCTCGCTGAACTCCTCCCGAAAGTCAAAGAAATGGGCTACGATGGAGTCGAACTCGCCTGTTGGGGCGATCACTTTGATGTCCAGGCCGCTCTCAATGAAGAGGGCTACGTCGAAGGCCGCTGGGAGCTTCTTAAGCAGAATGATCTTTCCTGCTTTGCGATCTCGGCCCATCTCGTCGGTCAAGCGATTTGCGATCCGATTGACGAACGTCACGCCGCCATTCTTTCACCGACCATCTACGGTGATGGCGCTCCCGAGGGGGTGCGCCAACGTGCGGCCCAGGAAATGATCGATACCGGCAAAGCCTGCCGCAAGTTTATCGATGCTGGAAAAGATTATATGGCAGGTCGCGAGCAATTGGGCATCGGAGCTGTCGTGAACGGCTTTACCGGATCCAGTATCTGGCATGCTCTTTATGCCTTTCCTCCCACCGATCAGGCCTACCTTGACAAAGGCTTCCAAGACTTCGCTGATCGCTTCACCCCCATTCTCGACGCCTTCGATGCAGTGGATGTGAACTTCGCTCTCGAAGTTCACCCAACCGAAATTGCTTTCGATATCGCTTCCGCCGCTCGTGCCCTCAAGGCTGTCAATGGACACAAGCGCTTCGGCTTTAACTACGATCCCAGCCACCTCGGCTACCAGGGAGTCGACTATGTTCGCTTCATCCGGGAATTCGCCGACCGCATCTTCCACGTTCATATGAAGGACGTCTGGTGGGGGCATGGTGACGGAACCGTAGGAGTTTTCGGAGGTCACACTGATTTCTGCGATGCCCGCCGTCAGTGGGACTTCCGTTCCGTGGGGCGTGGCGACATTGACTTTGAAGAGATCATCGTCGCGCTCAATGACACCCGCTACAGCGGACCGCTTTCCGTTGAATGGGAAGACGGGCGCATGGAGCGTTTCCACGGGGCGGCCGAGAGCTGCGCCTTCACCAAGTCTCTCGACTTTCCCAGCAACGAAGGTGGAATGTTTGACTCTGCCTTCGACGGCGATAACCAGTAAAAAAACAGAAAAATGGCCACGAAAATTGGAGTCATCGGAGCAGGAGGAATGCTTCAGTATCATCACGCCGGATTTGTGAAAGCCGGTGGCGAAGTTGTTGCGGTATGCGACATGAACGCAGAAGCAGCAATCGCCGCAGCGGAGAAGTACGGGGTTTCCCAGACTTACACCGATGTTTCAGAACTACTTGCCAACGACGAAATTGATGCCGTCAGCATCATCGTCCCCAACAAGTTCCACGCGCCACTTGCGGTGCAGTGTCTTGAAGCAGGAAAACACGTCTTTTGTGAAAAGCCACCCGCGCTCAACGCCGCTGAAGTTCAGGGCATGATCGAGGCCGCCGAGACTTCGGGAACGAAGCTGATGTTCAACTTCAACAACCGGGCCCGTCCCGAGTCTGTTGAGTTGAAAAAGCGCATCGAAGCTGGAGAAATCGGAAAGATCAATTCGGCGCAATCAAAGTGGATTCGCCGCACCGGCATTCCCGGCTTTGGCGGATGGTTTACCACCAAGGATCTCGCTGGCGGAGGAGCGACGATTGACCTCCTTCACATGATTGACCTGGCGCTCTACTTCATGGACTATCCCAAGCCGACCAATGTTTTGGGGCAGACCTTTGATACTTTCATGGGCGATCCCGGATTCAAAGGGCCGTGGGGCATTCCTGATCGTGCCGACGGAGTCACCGATGTCGAATCTGCCGCACATGGATTTGTCACCTTTGACACCGGGCAAGTTCTCACGCTGCAGGTTTCCTGGGCTGAAATGATCAAACGCGAGGAAGTCTCGGTTGTCTTCCAGGGAATGAAGGCCGGAGGAAAGATCGAGCGCCTCTTCGGGACCGATGGGCTTGATGAAACCGCGATCGACACTTGCGAACTTTATACCCAGAAAGAGGGGAAGTCGGTCGATACCATTTTGGAAATGCCTGAATGCGAAGACATGGGACGGATTGACTCCGCGGCCAACTTCGTCGAGTCCATCGAGGGGAAAGCAGCTCCTCTCAATACTCCTGACCAGGCTCTGCATTTGATGACGATTATCGATGCCATCTATGAGTCATCGAATTCCGGAAAAGCTGTTTCACTTTAAAGAATCATGAATCGTAAACTTAGAATGGGAATGGTCGGAGGGGGGCGAGGTGCCTTCATCGGACAGGTTCATCGCATGGCGGCGAATCTGGATGGAAAGATCGAGCTTGTGGCGGGTGCTTTTTCCTCCAATCCCGAAAAATCAAAGCTTTCGGGACAGGATTTCTTCATCGATCCGGAGCGTGCCTATGGGAACTACGAGGAAATGGCCAAGGCTGAGTCTTCGCGCGAGGACGGGATCGATTTCGTCTCCATCGTGGTGCAAAACCATCTCCACTTCGCGGTGGCAAAGTGTTTTCTCGATGCGGGAATCAATGTCATTTGTGACAAACCGCTCACGGTTGATCTCGAGCAAGCCAAGGAGTTGAAAAAAATCGTCGAGAGTTCGGATCTTATCTTTGTCCTGACTCACAACTACACGGGTTACCCCATGGTCAAAGAGGCCAAGCGGATGGTCGAAGCCGGTGAGTTGGGCCGTTTACTGAAAGTCGTCGCCGAGTATCCCCAGGGCTATGCGGTGGGCGATGTTGAAGGTGAGGGGAGTAGTGCCATTTCCAATTGGCGTGCCGATCCCAAGATTGCCGGCAAGTCAAACTGCATGGGCGACATTGGAACCCACGCCCATAACCTGACCAAGTATATTACTGGGCTCGAAGTGGATGAGATCGCGGCTGAACTCACTGCCTTCATTCCCGGACGCGAACTGGACGATGATGGCAACTGCCTCGTTCGCTTTACTGAAGGAGTCAAAGGAATCATCTATGCCTCCCAGATCTCCAACGGGGACGAAAATAACCTGAATATCCGGGTTTATGGCACCAAGGCTTCCCTTGAGTGGCATCAGGAGGATCCTAACGAACTCATCGTAAAATACGCTAATGCTCCGCGCAAAACTTACCGACGGGGCAACGACTACCTTGGTGCAGCGGCGCAGGCCAATTCACGGACCCCATTTGCTCATCCAGAGGGATTTATCGAGGCCTTTGCTAATGTCTACCTCGCTGCGGCTCAAGCGATCAGTGACAAGATTGACGGGAATCCTGCCCCCGAGGGCGGCTACGATTTCCCAACGGTTGATGACGGAGTGGCAGGAGTTGCCTTCATTGGGGCTTGTGTCGAATCGTCCCAGAACAACGCTGCATGGACTAAACTGGATCTCTAACGAAGAATTTCCAGTCTTGAGTTTTCGCGCTGCCTTCGTATTAATGCGGAGTGCAGCGCTTCTTTTTGCTTCTGATTCCGGTCGCGGGACTCGTCTCGTGTTCGTCATCGTGGTCAGATTCAGGTCTTGAGCCGGACTCCCAGGGCGCAACGGTCACCGAGATCGACAAGAAGGGGGGAAACAACCCGTTCGCCTTCAAGAACGAGGAGATCGAACAGGGTGACAATGGCTCGATTACCGGAGGTAAGCGCAGCATGTATGATTCCAAGAGTGAATCGGCCTACGCCAAGGCCAATGGGAGCCTTCCGGAATATCTTCAACGTTCCTATCAAAAGAAGGCATGGGCCGGTGGTAAAAACTACTCGGCCGGTTCATACCAAACCGGAACCTACGGGCAATCGGGTAAGAAATCATGGTTTGGTGGGAAAAAATCAAATGAAGTGAATCATGTGGCCCGAGGTTTCGGGCAGGATTTCTCGACGGGTTCCTACCGAACCGGAGTGGCAAACGAAACAGGCCGCGGAGTTGTAACCGGGTCAAATGCCTACGTTGAAGGTCGTACCAGAGATGGGTGGGGAAGAATCCCCACCATCCTGAGTGAATCGGAACATCGCCGTTTAAGCATGGGGCAGGCTAAGAGCCTACTTGGCCGCTAATCATTTTTCCTGATCGACTTCAATCTCTCCTCCCAGAGTTTCTTTTCGTCTTCTCTGGTTGATAGCTTGAAGCGTGCCTCATAGAGGTTTTCGAGGTTTTCGAGGGTTGCCTTAATCGGTGTGGCAGGTTGGTTTCCGGCAGAGATTTCGCCACAAAGAACGGTCTGAAAAAGTCGGGCTGCTTTTTTAGTTTCGCCCTTTTCAAGGTAAGATTTTGCGAGGATGGCAAGGCACCGGAGGCTGAAATTGTTTTTAAGATTGGTCACCCCCGTGCACATGGAGAGAGTCTCTCTTTTTCCGGTATAGCCTCCAAGACGGAGCGCGGTGCCGGGATCGCCGAGGGTTAAGAGGTGAAGGGAATCAAGATCTCCATTCTGATTCAACTGCAGATCGAACCATCGAAGGGAAATGTCGGTGGGATTGATTTTGAGAGCTGTTTGGAGTGCCTTCTTTCGGGAATCAATAGGCCAGGATTTATCACGAATGATCCCAAGGAGATCGCGAATCGAGAATTGATACCAGGCCGCTTTTTTAACGATCTCCAGTGACGTGGGGAGTCGAAGGTAAAGAGCGTGCTGGTATAGAGAATCGTTGGGAAGGAGGTTTTTTTTGGGCTTCTTCTTCAGGGAGTCGGTGATGATCTCGCGTGCCTTCGTTTGATCGCCGTTGAGAAATTCTTCTACTTTTTTGAAGATGGCGGACGGAGGAAGGAGGGGATCCTTCTCGCGAAAATATTCATACCAAGAAACGCTGACTTTTTCCGGGTATGGGAGGAAGACGGCGATGGCTGCTGCGCGTTGATAAGGTCGCTCTGCGAGAAGGTTTTTGGCGAGGGGGATGATTTGCTCCCTTGGAAGAATTTTCAGGCCAATTGCGAGTGCCGCGCGACGGATGTCATCTCGCTGGATGCCTTGAAAGATGAGTGGTTCGAATGCTTTGGCCGCGCCGTCTTTTTCGCCCGACTCAAGATAAAGTTTGGTAAGAGTGAGGCGCATGCGGATCTGATTATTTTCATCGATGCCATCAAATACTGTTTGTGCCATTTCGAGAGCCTTGTCGCGGTTTCCTGTCCTCCAAAGGAGATCGACTGCAGAGGTGGCCTTCTCATTGGCGTTGTAAGTTTCAGATGCTTCGATTGGGCGCCCAAGGAGTATGAGTGTCCTCGCAAGTGCCGACCATTCGATGAGGACGGCTGATGCCAGAGCTTCGATGTCAGGTTCTCCGGGGGGGGAGTCAAAGAAGGTATGAAGAGCGCCAAGGGTTGAGTTGCCCTGAAGGCTGGGCTCTTTTGATCGCTCTGGATTCGGAAAGACGCCGGAAAGGAGACTGCTTTCGTACTGCAGAAAAGGTCTCTCCTCGATTTCTTTTACAAGGCGGAGAGTCTTGGAGAAGTCCTCCTTCATCCTCGCTCTAAACAAAGACAATTCACGGGCCCATTTCCCTTTTTGGGCCGAAGGTGGAGTTTTGCTGGTTACCTCAAGAAAGGCAAGAATTCGTGCCAGATTCGGATCGGTTGCGACTTCGAGTCCATCTTTCAGGATTTGCAGTGCCAAGGAAACTTGACCTTGGGTGACTGCAATATGGGCAAGGCTTCGATGAGCAATTTGGTTCAATCCGGCAGTGGATGAGCGAGCGGCTTCATAGACTTCCTTGGTCTCGCTCATTCCCAAAACTGAGATCATCTGGTTCTTCATCGGAAGATCCTGTCTGGCAAGTTCGGCGATGACGACTCCCCGGCACCGGGGGGAGAGGGACTCCGTGAAGAAGGTTTTCCAATAACCACGTTGTTCGAGAAGAGCTTCGGTGACTAATTTGGTAAGGGCGGAAAGTCGTTCCGGGTTGGCTCCGCCCCGGGTGGCCCAGTCATTGAGAAAAACGAGCCCGACAGGAGCTCCCCGGGGATGTTCCAAAAGTTCGTTGAGAACTGTGAGCCGTTGTTCGGGTTTGGCCATATCAACGGCTTCTGCGAGGAGAAGGAGCTCTTCGGGAGATTCGGGATTGAGGCCCATCCGAAGTCTTCGAAGGACGAATCCGGCTCTGTTGGCGATTTCCGGGTCTTTATCCTTTGCTAGCTCTCTGAGGAGCGGGAGGGTGTTTCTCCCGCTCTCCCAGATTTCCAAAGTGAATTTCTCCCGTTCGCTGGTATTCTGGGAACCCATAATGCGGCGAGCTTCCTCGATGGTTGGGAGGGCTGCTGCCATTCCGGTAATCAGGATAAAAATGAGAAATTTCACAGCGAGAAAACGTAGTTTGATTAGAGATTTTTAGTCACAAGAGACTGCTGGTCCTTAGGAGTTGAAACCATTAAACTTGCAGCCGTGGAAGAAAAAGAACCTGAAACTCTCAAGGAACGGCTTTGGCGGATTGTTTTTGAAGCTGAAACTCCGGTAGGGAAAGTCTTTGACGTCTTCCTTCTCTGGGCGATTTTTCTCAGTGTCATCGCGGTGACTCTTGAGAGTGTTGATAGCATTCGGGAGAGCCACGGTGGATTACTGAAGGGAATGGAGTGGGGGTTCACGATTCTTTTTACGATCGAGTATCTTATGCGGATTGCCTTGGTTCGTAGACCGTTTCGATACATCACAAGTTTTTACGGAATTGTGGATCTGTTGTCATGTCTGCCGACCTATCTGGCGATCTTTTTACCTGGGGCACATGCCCTGATGGTGATTCGGATTCTGCGTCTCTTGAGGATGTTCCGTGTTCTTAAGATGGTGAGTCATGTTCGGGGAGGTGAAACGATCATGCGTGGTTTAGCCGAAAGCCGGGCAAAGATTTTCGTTTTTTTCTTCGCAGTCTTTCTTCTTTCGGTTCTTGCGGGAACGCTCATGTATTTGGTCGAGTCGGGTGAGGAGGGCACCCACTTCACGAATATTCCCATTAGTATTTATTACGCGATCGTCTCCATCACAACGGTTGGGTATGGAGACATGATAGCGATCACCACCATTGGCAAGATCCTCACCGCAATCTTTGTTCTGACTGGCTATGCCATCATTGCGGTTCCAACGGGGATTGTGACCTCCGAGCTACTCAAAAGCCATTTGGGTGACCCTACTTCCGACGCGTGTCCCGGTTGCGGTGTACACGGGCATCTGCCGGATGCCAGATTCTGCCGCAAATGCGGAGATAAACTTGAATGAGGCGTTGCGTCCCGGAGGTTGTGGCGCGAGACTCGGCCATGTGGGAATCAGCCGCTGACTACGAGGATATTCGCTACGAGAAGAGTGAGGATGGTGCGATTGCGAAAATCACCATTAACCGACCGGAGGTTCGGAACGCCTTTCGCCCTCTGACTGTGGATGAACTCCTCTCGGCTTTTGAAATGGCTCATCAGGACAGCGGGGTTGGAGTGATTATTTTGACGGGAGAGGGTGACAAGGCATTCTGCTCGGGTGGAGACCAAAAAGTCCGTGGTCATGCGGGATATGTAGGGGACGATGGGGTCCCCCGTCTCAATGTCCTGGATCTTCAAAAGAAGATTCGCGGGTTGCCAAAACCTGTCGTGGCAATGGTGGCCGGTTATGCCATCGGGGGAGGGCATGTTCTCCACATTGTTTGCGACCTGACGATTGCCGCCGACAATGCCCGGTTTGGGCAAACTGGGCCGAAAGTGGGCTCGTTTGATGGAGGACTGGGTTCCAGTTATCTTGCCCGTATTGTCGGGCAGAAGAAGGCGCGTGAAATCTGGTATCTCTGCCGGCAATATGACGCTGCTCAGGCTCTCGAGATGGGTTTGGTCAATACCGTAGTGCCATACGAGCAACTTGAGACTGAGACCGTGAAATGGTGCCGAGAAATGTTGGAGCATTCTCCTCTGGCTCTTCGTTGCCTGAAGTCAGCCCTCAATGCTGATTGTGACGGTCAAATGGGCCTGCTCGATCTCGCTGGTAATGCCACCTTGCTCTATTACATGAGTGAAGAGGCCAAGGAGGGGAAACAAGCATTTGTCGAAAAACGGAAACCTGACTTTTCAAAGTTTCCCCGGATACCATAGACTCAACAAATGATTTCGGCTTGGAAAGCGTGGTTGCTCGCTTCCCGCCCTAAAACCCTTCCGGCCGCGATTGTCCCGGTGTGGTCGGGGTGTCTTTTAGCGTGGCATCTCACCGGGAATTTCGACCTCCGGCTTGCAGTCGTGACCGTGCTAGGAGCGATCTTTATTCAAATTGCCACTAATTTTTTTAATGATGTCATTGACGCTGAAAAGGGGGCGGATACTTCGGCCAGAATCGGTCCGCAACGGGCTACCTCTGGCGGGTTTCTAAGCCCGAGGGCGGTCTATGCGGGCGCGATCATTATGCTGCTACTGGCTGTCGTCTGCGGTTTCCTCCTCTATCAGATCAGGGGATGGGCAATCCTGGCGATTGGGATTCCCTCTCTTTATCTAAGCTATGGATACACCGGAGGGCCGTTGCCGCTGGCCTACCGGGGGCTTGGAGAGGTTTTTGTCATTCTCTTTTTCGGATTGGTCGCGGTTATGGGCACGATCTTTGTTCAGACGGGAGCCTGGCCATGGCAGGGATTAATTCTGGGGTTGCAGATCGGCCTGCTGTCGGCGGTTTTGATTGCTGTGAACAACTATCGGGATCTTGAAGAGGACCGTGTTTCCAATAAGCAGACGCTTGTGGTAAGATGGGGGAGGCGACCCGTGGTATTTCTTATATACGGGATGACAGCCCTTCCGGCACTCTTGGTTCCAGTCTATGGAGGTTCCCAGTGCTGGTTCGGGGTGAGTTTGGCTCTCGCAGCGATTTTCCTCGCCGCAGAATTTTTCCTCATAAAACCTGATGGAGTGTCTTCAAAATTGCTCGGGCTCTCTGCCCTGCATCTGATGCTGTTTGTAGTTGGCCAGAATTTATGCCTTTCGTTGACCTGAGTCCGAGATGGCGTATGGTCCTCCTAGGTTGTTGTGAAATTACTTTCTCAAATTCTTACCAAGCGATTCGAATCACACGTTTGGATCAGGCCGGAAGGACGGGGGACTTTTGTAGAAAGCCCCATTGTTAAGAATTTTGTGGAAGCTTCGCTTGAGGAAGGGAAGACGAGTTTTGTGATCGATCTTGAGGCATGTGCCGGCATGGATTCCACTTTTATGGGAATGATTGCGGGGCTTGGGATGGGTTTTCAAAAGAGAGGCGAAGCCAGCTTGGTCGTTGCGGGTGCATCGGAAAAGAATTTGTCTTCATTAAAGGAGTTGGGACTCCACTACATTGTGAAAATCAACCCGACTGAAGGGTCATGGGTTGGCAGAATGGAGGAAGCCCGAAGTGATCTTACCAAGATAGAAATCGAAGACGATACCGACAAGGAGAGCCATATTCTCAAATGCCACGAAGATCTTTGCGTGGCCGATGACTCAAATTTGAATCGATTCCGGACCGTGCTGGATATGTTGGGTTCGGAAATGGTTAGTCCTCCCGAAGATAAGCCTGATCAAGTTCAGTGATCGAGAGGAATTTATCGCCATCCAAATCGAGAAGAGGAAAATAGCGGCGCAAATTTTTTTCCTTTTTTCTGAGCGGAGCGACTGCAAATTCATCCTCGGACAGTCGGTTGTCTTTGTTGGTGTCTCGTCTTTCGACTAAAGAGACCACATCATCAGGAAGAGCGAGCTCGTTGACTAGCTCCTCTCCTCGTAGTTGAGGAAGCCGAGTTTCCGGTTTTTCGGCAGATGCCGCGTTTAGAGGAGTGGTTTGACCATAGTCCCGGATGGAAAAGAAAACTCCGAGAAGAGTGACGAGACTTAGGCCGGTGATAGTGGCGTAGAGCGTGGATTTTGACTTCTTGGCCTGGGGGACGGCAAGGGGAGGCGGGACTTTAGGGGGGGAAGGGATACTCGCGGGAATTCCAACGGCTGCGGAAGCGATCGGGGCGTGGGGGCTCAGGGGAATTGAGCCTGTGTTCAGCATGATCCGGCCTGTGTTGAGACGAATCGGGCCCGTGTTTCTTTCCGCTCCCGGAAGGCGCAAACTCACGGTTGCAGTTTGGGCCGGAATCTGATTTTCGATTTGAGGATCGGGAGTCTGTAACGCTTGTCGGCAGGAAGCCTGAGTGATTCGAACAGGCTCTTGGGGAGAAAAGGTTCCCCTTTGAATACCCATAAACTGAGCCAGCGCCGTGGCACAGGAATCGGGGCGATGTTCGGGGTTACGACTCATGAGCGACATCACCCACTTGCTGATCTCAGGATTTAGATCCGGACGATACTCCCGAAGGTCTTGGTAATTTTCCGATAAGTGGGAAGCCATGACTTGGGCTACCGACTCGCCGTTAAAGGGGTAGATGCCGGTTAGGGCGTAGTAGAAAACAGACCCAAGGGCGTAGAGATCTGTCCGTCCATCAAGCGGAAGCTGCTCAAATTGTTCGGGGGCCATGAAATAGATGGA
>Ga0308005_10000106_pt1 | contig 29871 bp, 41 predicted proteins | sample Neamet67_FD_203142 | JGI IMG/M metagenome (GOLD analysis project Ga0308005, IMG submission 203142) | Marine microbial communities from water near the shore, Antarctic Ocean - #67 | ecosystem: Environmental > Aquatic > Marine > Unclassified | place: Southern Ocean | collected 2014-06-07 | reverse complement strand
AGACTGTAGACATTGTAGAACAAATAGCAAAAACTGATTCATCAGCACAAAATCTAAATATGATACTAAAAGGCAAAACTAAATCACAGTTATTGCTAATGGCTGAAGACGGTGGATTAGAAATACCTGCTCAACTTGGGAAAGCAGAAATAGTAGCAAACATCATTGCCAACTACGATATTATTACCAAAAAAAAAATCTAAAAATACAAACACTTGAAACTGAAAATAAGGACCTTGAATATAGGTATCAAAAGCAGTTAGACCAAGTTAACGATAAGTATAAACGAACACTAGAAAGTCTTGAAGATGCCAAGGAATTACTTGACATTAAACCTAAAGAAGTTATAATAGAAACTGAAGTCATTAAAGAAGTCATTAAGGAGATTGAAGTTGAGAAAATCGTCGAGAAGATTATCGAAGTTGAAAGACCAGTCGAGGTCGAGAAGGAGACAATTCGCATTGTCGAAAAGGAAGTCCCAGGACCCGAGCGAATTGTGGAAGTTCCCGGGCCAGAGCGAATCGTCGAAGTAGAACGAATTGTTGAAGTAGAAAAAATAGTAGAAGTGTTAGTCCAACCACCTGTACAGGAAAAGCCTGTTACTAAACCCGCTACACCAATACCTAATAGTTGGACATTTACACCCAAGGGATCTGAGTTGCCAGTAGATAACGCAGATGAAACTAAAAACAGTAAATACTACATTAAGAAACCTAAATGACACAAGACAATACCAAACATGATCTAGAGTGTAGTTTTTGCTCAAAGAAGAGAAGCGAAGTTACCAAACTAGTAGCAGGACCTAGCGTTTATATATGCAATGAATGTATAGACCTTAGTTATAAAATTCTACACGATACATACGAAGATACAAATTTAGATCTCGGTGACTTACAAGATCCAAAAGACATCAAGGCATTCTTAGACGAGTATGTAATCAGTCAAGACAAAGCAAAAATCATTTTAGCCGTTGCGGCATACAACCATTATAAACGAGCAAACAATCCAGTAGTCGACGGTGTTGACATTGAGAAAAGTAATGTGCTATTACTAGGTCCAAGTGGCTCAGGTAAAACATTACTAATCAAAACACTAGCAAAGAAACTTAGTGTACCGTTTGCTATAGCAGATGCTACCACACTAACTGAAGCAGGTTATGTTGGTGAAGATGCTGAAAGTGTTCTAGAACGTTTAATACAGTCTGCTAATGGCAATATAGACTTAGCAGAAAAGGGTATTGTGTACATCGACGAGCTAGATAAAAAGGCCCGTAGGAGCGAATCTAACACGTCTACACGCGACGTTAGTGGCGAAGGCGTACAACAAGCCCTCTTAAGATTAATAGAAGGCACACAAACCTATGTAACTATAGGCTCGCCTGGATTAAGAAGTGACAAAATAGAATTCGATACTACTAATGTACTGTTCATAATGGGCGGAGCATTTGTAGGATTAGAAGACATTATCTCAAAAAGAGTTAATAAACAATCTACCATTGGCTTTAGAGCAAGTGATCAGATTAAAAAAGAGAAAAATCTTTTTAACGATGTAAAACCAGAGGATATTATTAACTTTGGTCTAATTCCAGAATTGGTAGGTAGAATACCTATACTATCAAGTCTTGAAGATTTGGAAAAAGACGACCTTATTAAAATCTTAAAAGATAGTAGGAATAGTGTGACGAATCAAATGAAAGCATTATTTAAATTGGAAAATATTGTAATAGGATTTACAGATACATTCTATGAACTAGTTGCCGAACAGGCCGTAGACCAGAAGACTGGTGCTAGAGGATTAAGAAACATCTTAGAAGAGTTTTTTGTAGATTTCACTTATAATATAACTCAATTGAAGAAAGATAACGTATCTGAGATATATATAAATGACTTAGATAAAAATAATGTATCGTTTGTTTACGCCAATGAGGTTGACAATGAACAAGACATATAGTATAATTAATAATACTGGAGGAAGTATTGAACACAAAGTATAACAAAGATTTCAAGAAGACTTGGACTCACGACAACAAAAAGAAAAAAGACTTTACTAAAAAGTTTGAAGAAAGAGATAAATTTGATCCTGTGATCTATGTCAGGAATGGCAATATAGAGCAGGCAATTAGAGCGTTGAAAAAACGTATGCTCAAAGCAGATAGGCAAAAAGAATTAGCAAAAAGAGAATTCTATGAGAAGCCAACTGCTGAAAGAAAACGCAAAAAGAATGCTGGAATTAAAAAGCATCAAAAAGAAATGCGTGATAAAATCTTAAGAGGCGAAATGATACCAGCGGCAAAAGTTGGACAGAAGCATCTAAAAGGTAAACGTCAAATTAATAAGTACAAAGCACAGAAAAGGCTTACTACTTTAAGAGACTTTAACAGACACTAGGTAGTATATGAAACTATACGATTATGCCTTAGTTAGTGGAGGGTTTGATCCTGTCCACGTAGGGCACTTACAAATGTTCCAGGAGGCTGGCAAACTAGCAGACAATGTTGTTGTCCTGCTGAATAGCGACAAGTGGCTTATAAGAAAGAAAGGCAAAGCCTTTATGGATTCTGATCATCGCAAGGCCATACTAGAAGAAATGGAATGTGTGAGTAGAGTAATAGTACAGTCAGGCGATTCTGACGATAGTAGCAGTAATGCTATTATGAACTTTGCGTTACAACAAGCAGAATCAAAAATATGTTTCTGTAACGGTGGCGATCGTAAAAATGCTAACACTATTAGAGAAGCATCAACATGTAACAAGTATAACGTATCATTAGAATATGGTGTAGGTGGCAATTACAAAGCCGCAAGTAGTAGCGAGTTACTAGACAATTATGTTTCAACACCAATTGAACGACCATGGGGAAGATACAAGCAACTATACTTGGCTAACGGGTATGTAGTTAAAGAACTAGAAATAGATCCAGGCCAATCACTTAGTGACCAGTTCCACTTACACAGAAGCGAACATTGGATTGTACTAAGTGGCATTGGACATTTAAAGCAAGGTGCGACAAGGCAACTACCCGCAAGAGATTTTTATATACCGGCTGGTGAAAGTGTATACATAAGACCAGCACAAACACACAAACTAACTAATCCTGGAAAGACGCCATTAAAAATAATAGAGATTTGGGCAGGCGACCTTCTAGAAGAGGAAGACATAATTAGACTGGATGTCGGTCCAAACTACGGAGAATAATGGAATTGAAAACGCTAGATGAATCAAGAGTATGTGAGATACTGAATGAAATTGTAGAATTAGAAATGGCAGGAGTTGTACGTTATGCTCATAGTTCCCTAATGGTAAGAGGTCCTAATAGAATACCTATTGTAGCATTCTTACAAGAACAAGCAAACGAAAGTTTAGCACACGCCTTACAGGCTGGGGAATTTATTACAGGCTTTGGTGGACATCCAAGCCAACAGATTACAAAGATTGAAGAGAACCATGACCATAGTGTAAATCAAATACTACAGGAAAGCATGGAACACGAAGAAAGAGCAGTTGACAAATACAAAGAACTATTAACGGAAGTTGCTGATTCTAGTATTATGCTAGAAGAATATGCTAGAGGACAAATAGGCATGGAAGAACAACATGCTTTAGAAATCAGGAAGATGCTACAAGACTACAGTTAATGAATGACTTTGAAGTATATAAAGAAACAATATCGCGAGAAAACGCACAAACAGTAATAAACCTTACTGATTATACTGATCGCGATAATTTCTTTTTAGACTTTGAATTCTTGTCAGGCGTTAACGAAACTATTTGGCAAAAGTATAATATCTGTGAAAGATACAAAACACGCAATCGCAGAGACGCAGAAAATAATCCTTACCCACATAACTATGATGCCTTTGAATTATTAGCAGAGCAACTTAAACCTGTGTGGGATAAAGTAAATGCTGATAGAAATGTTGACTTACATATAGAAAACTGTTGGGGCATTGACCTAGTGTTCTACTCACCAAACACAATACTAACACCGCATGTTGACGGATTTGATACAGTATTAATTACATGTTTAGAATCACGCAACATACTAACCGACGAAGGCAACTTGTTACTGTGGCAACAAGACGAGTCATCGTTGGATAAAATTATAACAGAGTTTCCAGACAATACTGATTATAAGCACTCGCTACATTTAGAGCAAGGCGATACATTATGGATGGATGATAAAGATTATTATCATGCTCTTACTCCAATTACACAAGGAGTTCGTGTTACAGCAATATCACGTTGGGGCAACCAAACACCAGATAGAGGATTTGATTACTAATGGAAGGTTCACAAAAAAGACATTTAGCAAAAGCAGTAACATGGAGACTCATTGCTTCTGTAACAACAGCCATGATAGCATTATCATTTGGCTTGCCGCAAAAAGCAGTAGCAGGTGTGTTTGTAGCAGATTTAATTATTAAGTTTATATTGTATTACGCACATGAACGTGCTTGGTATAACTACACTACATTTGGTGTAAATCAAAAAGGCAAGTCGTAACCAAACATTTTACAATCCTGATAATATATTTCAGTAAATAGATCCTTAAATTCATCACTAGCATTATAATGTGTAGTTGGTCTTTGTATACTACTGTCTAACATTACGTTACTCTCGCCTACAGATTTAACACCGTATTTGTTTTCTAGCTCAGGCCAAAACTTAATATACATTTCTTCAAACCAATAAATGTTCCAGTCGTCTGTAATAAAATGATGTTGTGGTCGCATGTGATTATCAAATACAAAACTATTATTATTTTTTATAAATGTTTTTTTATCAAACAAATATTGTGCTTCATTAACTTTATATTTCCGTAATGCGTCTATAGTAAACGTTTCTAATGCTTTCATAAACTGTTCATCAAATCCATTAGTACTCACATACTGCGATGCGTTATGTCGCCACATGAATTCTGATATTAATCTAGTATACGGATTTCGTACTATGGTTATTTGGTCTGTAGTATTTTCAGTAGGCATAATTAACTCGTCAATTAAGTCCTTGTGAAAGTGTTGCGGATTACATGGCTTCTCATCATAGCCTGTAATTTTTGGTTCGTTTAGATATCCATACTCCCATCCGTCTGTATTTCTAAAAGCATTTTCTACAGCCGTGCCACCACATTTTGGTATGTGGACGAATAGTACTAGATCATCACCGTTGTGAAATAGAGGCATGTTAGACTTGACCTTTGATGTTCATTGTGTTATATTTATGCACATGACAATGCACTTACAACAAGGTTTGAGTACCATAAACACTCGTAAGACACGCAAGTTACCTAGGATGACCAAGGCGAAGATCGCCGAGTTAGAACTTAGGTGGCGTAAGCATAATAAAACGTGTAAACGCAATAACATGCATGGCTTTAGGTATAGCACCCTTAATGAATACATCCAGTATTGCTACGGCCTACAACCTAAGAAAGATGTCAGAGCAGACAGAACACATTACAGACCAGAGAAGTCATATGCCCAAAAACGCATAGAAGAGTTTAATGCGAAATATCCTAGTGTGTCAATGACAAAAATTCACAACGGTGACGGTACAGGTTTAGATGCTAAGTGGCAGAAAGAAAAACTAGATATAAGTTCTTCATACACCGTAGCACCAGCATATAATAAAGGTGCGTACCAAGTAGTACCAAAGAACGAAATTAAACACATAGGGAAATAAAATGGGTTCAAGTAAATTAACAGTAGGGGACAAGGTAGTATTGGTTGGTGTTGCAATATATGTAGTGTGGGTAGTGATTACTATTGTTAGCCAGAACACGATGCCTCTATATATAGACCCACTAAATAGTACCGTAACAGAGAACATAGTATAGGTAACATATGAGCAATGGTAGTAAACATTTTGGCGGCAAGGGTTCGAAACAACGCCCAACTGATAAAAAGAATCCAATGGCGTATCAGGATAACTGGGAAAAAATATTTGGTAAAGGCAAGGAAGATCTTTCACGAAGAGAGAAAGTTCTCCTAGACCCACTAGAAGCCAGTCAGAGAAGCGACGAGCAAAACAAAAAGGATAAATAATTTTATGGCACAATTAAAAATATCAAAACTAGAAGATGTAATGGTACCTGTATGGCATGGGCACCTAGAAGCAGAGTTAACACATGACCAAATCGAGTTTTTAGAAACTGACTGGAAGCCAATAAACGATACAACTGATCTACTGGCGAGGCTTATGCCTTGGACACACGAGATACTAGAATACTTTGATGGCGAAACAGTATTAGAAGATTTATTAGCAGAAGGGTTAGGCGACGTCTTCTTTGAAGAATGGCCTTCGGAAAACATACATGATCCAGAGTTTTTAAAAAAAGCATTATCCATAACCACAGTTATACACAGATACAAGCCAGGACATGTTAGTATACCATGTGCCGATGATCGTTTATGCTTTGGTAAAATTATTGTAAACTTAGATAAGTATCTATTATCGCCACCGCTATTATTCGTAGGCAACAACGACTGGCCTGCTACTGATATTATACAAGAAACAGATCATGAATTCCTTGATGCTACTTTCTATTTAAACTCTAGTAGATTTGGTACAGCATACGAAAACAAGACAAAACAACCACATTATGTTATGGAAACTAGCCTAAGATTAAATCCACTTTTTTCGGCAAATTAGGTTGACCTAACTCCTACAATTTGCTATAATATGCTTATAGTTTGTAGGAGTACAACATGATAGACATATTACAAGAAACAACAGATTGGGGTGATATAAGCATCGCCAATGGCATTTACCACGTAAATGGTGCTGGACATCTAGTTCAGTACAATGACAAAGTCTTTAAAAACCCTTTAAAGCAATTCAGCAAATCCAGACGCAAGTTTACAAAAATAGGTGAACGTGCTGAAGAATTAGCACCCGGCGTTATTACAGTACAAGGCTCAAATGGTAAGGTATATACTATCGATGATGGTAAATGCTCTTGCCCAGGTTACACTTTTAGAGGAGATTGTAAACATGTCAAGCAAGTCGCGTAAAACATTTTTTGATATAACTGTAATTGGTTTTTTAATATTTTTCATATCACAAGGAGCATCATGAAAGTGTTTAATTTATGTGTGATCCTCGTATCGTTAGGGTTAGGTTCATGTGCTAGTGGTGGCGGTAGTTCAGTAGCACCACAAGAATCAGTAACACCCACACCACCTACTACAACTACATACACTCCGCCTACATGGGACGGTATAAGTTATACTGATACTAACCCAATAGAAAGCACCGGCGAGTATGCTGATATAACTTACAATAGAATTAATGCTGATGAGTTCATGAATGCTAATTCTAATTGGTCGTTTGACGGCAACAGTGATTATGATAGAACCAATATAGGGTTACTACATATATCCAATACAGGATATGTAGGAGCAGTAAACACACAGTTCGAATCACATGACGCAGGAAATACATACGGTATTGATCCGGCCAACGTATCTATCACAGGAGACTTCAATGGTGACGGACTAATGGATGTTATGTTCTCGCATAACTTTGGTCCTAACAATAACGCATGGCTTCCTACTAGCAGACTTATTGTGCTAGTCAATCAAGGCAACGGAAGATTAGAAGTAGACCCAACTATATTTGCTGATGGCGAATTTCCTATAGTAGGTCCTTTGTTCCAAAGCCATGTTGCTGACTTTAATGGTGACGGTGTAGACGACTTTATTAACATAGGCGAGAGTGGAGCATTTGTATTAAGTTCAACTAACGGTTTAGTTAATCAAACAGATACATTGCTTGGTCAACTAAAAGACATGGGAGCATATAACGAGGCTGGCGAATATAATATATGGACACATACTACAGCAGTAGGTGATCTAAATGGTGACGGTACAATTGACATGTTTATACCTAGTCATCTAAGAGACCAGAACTGCGAAGCGGTATACGGCTGTTCAGGCTTTGCTATGGTCAACGATGGATCAGGCAACTTTAGTTTAGGTAGTGTACTGTTTCCAAATATGCAAAATGTACTAGCAAGTGTTATAGAAGATTTTGATGGTGACGGGTTTGGTGACGTAGCAGTATCTATGCCGTTGTTAAATCCAGGCGATACATTTTATAATGAAAGACTATGTGATACTTGTTCAGGTGTAGTCATGTACGGCAACACTGACTTAGACTATACACGAGATATAAGCCTGCTACCTGATTACCCAGGAGCAAACATACTAGGCTTACAGTTAATAGCAGTAGACGTTAACGGTGATGGCTTTAAAGACTTAATGCTAATGAGCACAGGTGACGGACACGGTGTTGGACACGATGGCGGCAACAATTACTACAACGATAATTATTTACAAGTGTTTCTTAATAGTGGCGACGGCAGGTCATGGACTGACAGCACTGGTACATACATAGATTCATCAATATACAATGACTTACCTAAACATGCTACACATGGAACTAAACCTGATTGGCTAATACAAGTAGACCTCGATGGTGATGGTGATTTAGACTTATGGTCAGGTGTTGACTACTATGCTCCTTACTACATAAACGACAACGGTGTATATAGACTTGCTGGTATAATCGGTGACGTTGTGCCTGTACCTGAAGGTTGCTCAGATGGTAGCGGTAACTGTGGACAGAACACACAATTCCATTTACCAATTGACATTGACGGAGACGGTGTTATCGATTTTGTACAAGCACACGAATGGGGCAACCAAGACGTCAGTAACTTAACACTAAGTCAACTAATGGGCAATTCCGGAAGTACACAACAAGCATTTGGCTTTGGAGCAAACGGAACTAACAGTTATAGAGATAGCGGACTTGCTGGAGCAGGATACTCGAACTACTTTATGCAACTAGCAAAAAGCATAGCAACTGGTCCTAGTAACTTGTTAAGCATTGACGACATGATCCTTAACAGCACAGAAGAGTTTTTACAGTTTGGCAGAACAACTACAAAGCATAAAGGCATGTTTGTAAAACAAACTGACAGGAAAACAATGGCAATACAAAATTGGGGCAATGGCGAAACAATGGTCGGGTATGGGTTTCATATTGCTACTGAACAAATGAAAAATCAAATGTCTAATCATACTGCTAGTATATCAGCACTAATGGGTTATGCTAAACACAAGGACATATACGCACTAGCAACATACAGTGATATCAAAATGACAAATATGAGAAACACAATATTTGCGGGTGTGGCTCAAAGTAAAACAGAAGCAGACTCATTTGTATCTGAACTTGGCATAAACAAAGGTATGTTCAATTACGGATTCAACTATACGTTTGCTACTATTGACGGCTTTGATGAACAAGGCAACGACACGTTTACATACAAAGTAAATGCCGCAACTATGAATGCGTTCAAGGCCTTTATAACACTTGATAAAAACATATTTGGTATTAACACACTAGTCAAGGTAACAGAAAACTTTACACATGATCCATACAAGGTTAGTATTGAAACAAGAGACGGTTCGTTCTTTGGAGCAATTGATCCTGTAAAAGAATCAACTCATGTATGGTATAATATTAGTAAAAGCATAGATACTAAGTTTGGTAATGTAACATTATCGTATCAAGATTACTTAGTTGGACCAACTGGTCTAGACCAATTAATTGTTAAATGGGATTGGAAATTTTGATAAATAAAAGCGTAGCACTTAAAGTATTGTTCGCCGAGGTCGGGTTCAATATTGTTACAGGAAAAAATAACTTGCTAAATATAGGAGATTATTATGAATAATAAGCAAATCAGATTCTCAGCAGAATCACTTTCCCCACTATTCAAGACCAGTGTTGGTTTTGACAACCTTGTAAACGAGTTCTTTAACGAACCACAGTTTACTAACGCAACAGGGTATCCCCCTTACAACATCAGTAAATCAGCAGATGATGTCTATGAAATTACTCTAGCAGTTGCTGGATTTAAGAAACCAGATATTGTAATTGAATTGGAAGACGGTGTATTAAAAATCACTGGTACTTCTAATGTACTAGATGATGAGGGTGTAGAATACCTACACAAAGGCATAGCAGAAAGAAACTTCGTAAGAACTTTCAAACTTGCGGAATATGTCGAAGTTAAAGATGCTAAATTAGAAGACGGCATCCTAAGGGTTGGATTGTTTAAGAATGTACCCGAGTCGTTAAAACCTCAGAAAATTGACATTTCTTAATTAATAGTTGTGGGTATTGCCAGGTAATGGTAGTACCCGCACTTAGTTCGATTAAATACTAACATATAATATAGCAGATAAATATGGCAAAGACAAATATACAAAGCAAAACTAGAGTTGAAATTAAATACCCAGACAGGTATAAAATCATTATTCTTAATGATGACTATACTCCTTTTGAGTTTGTTATTTCGTTATTGGTAGAAGTGTTTAATAAAAAAGGTGAGGAAGCAAAAGCGATTGCCCAAGAGGTACACGACTTAGGCCAAGGTGTAGTAGGTTACTACAATGCCGAGGTAGCAGAACAAAAGTCATCCGAAGCAACACTACTATCAAGAACAGCAGGGCATCCATTAGTAAGTAAAGTTGTGAAGGCGTGAAAGAATACGAAGAAATAAACAAAACGTATAAGGACGGTTTCTCAACAGACATCGAATCCTTTTCACTACCTATTGGCCTAGACGAAGGCACAGTTAAGTCGATTAGTGAAATGAAGAACGAGCCACAATGGTTACTCGACTATAGACTTAAAGCATTTGAACATTGGAAGAATTGTTCAGAGCCACAATGGTCAGCACTAAACTATAAACCAATTGACTATCAGAGTATATCATATTACTCAGCACCAAAGACATTTACCAAAGACGAAATCCCACAAGAGATACTGGATACGTTTGAAAAGTTAGGTGTACCGTTACATGAACGTAACGCATTACTAGGGCTAGAAGAACCAGACCCAAACAGAATTCCAACAGTAGCCATTGACGCAGTATTTGATAGTGTGAGTGTTGCTACTACATTTAAAGCAGAACTAGAAAAGCATGGCATTATATTTTGTAGTATCAGCGAAGCAGTAGAGAACCACGAAGAGTTAGTAAAGCAATACCTAGGAAGTGTTATTCCTTATAAGGACAATTACTTTGCTACATTAAACTCAGCAGTATTTACAGATGGCACATTCTGTTACATTCCGGAAGGTGTAACTTGTCCAATGGAACTAAACACTTACTTCCGTATTAACGCTCGTAACACAGGGCAGTTTGAACGCACACTTATCATAGCAGAAGCAGACAGTAAGGTTAGTTACCTAGAAGGGTGTACAGCACCAGCATATGATAACAACACGTTACACGCGGCCTGTGTAGAACTAGTAGCACATGATAGAGCAGAAATTAAATACAGTACAGTACAAAATTGGTACCCAGGAGATGAGAACGGTGTCGGTGGAGTATATAACTTTGTAACAAAGAGAGGACTATGTAAAGGTGAAAGTAGCAAAATTAGTTGGACCCAAGTTGAAACAGGTTCCGCAATTACTTGGAAGTATCCTTCCTGTATATTACGAGGTGACAATAGTGTTGGTGAGTTCTATAGTGTTGCGGTAACAAAAGGAAAGCAACAAGCAGACACAGGAACTAAGATGTTCCATGTAGGCAAAAACACAAAGAGTACTATTATATCTAAAGGTATTAGTTTCGGTGATAGTACAAACACTTACCGCGGTAAGGTAAGAATAAACAAAGGTGCCACAGGTAGTAGAAACTACACTAGGTGTGACAGTTTAATGTTAGACAACAGTTTAGCAATCACACTACCTATTGTAGAACAACAAAATAACGACAGCATCATTGAACACGAAGCAAGTACAAATAAAGTTTCGGAAGACCAGTTGTACTATCTATACACACTAGGCATCAATGAAGAAGACGCTACTAACATGATAGTAAACGGTTTCTGTAGAGAAGTATTTAAAAACTTACCTCTAGAGTTTGCCGCAGAGGCAAGACAGTTATTAAATGTAACACTCGAAGGAGCAGTAGGTTGAAGCCACTAATTATATGCGGTGGCTGTAGTTTTACACACTCACCAGACAGTTGGGCAAAGGTACTAGGATATCGTCAAGTAGACAAAATGATCGGATCATCCCATAACCCAGGTCCTAAGATATGGGCAGAGGAGTTTTACGAAGCCTGGAAACAATACGGTATACAAATAGCAGGAGCCAGTCCTGATATATTTCCTGACAGGCTAGAAGAGTACTGGGCGATGGGCGAGGACTTATCAGATATTATTGATGTAATAGTTGTTGGGCAAGGAGCGGCAGGGCAAGAACTTAATAGCAGAGTAATTAGAAATGTTATACAAGCAGAATTAGAAGTTAACCCTGAAAGAAAGATTGGTGTGTTTTGGCAGTTAAGTGGCTGGGACAGAATTGAGATGCTGTCTAACCAATGGGAAATTCCTTGGCACAGCGATTTTTATAAGACTGACTATCACATGACTAGTGTTATTAGGCCATGGGCACATGTACCCACAGAGCTCGACGCAGTAGATGGACATGACCCACATGATTCAAACACTAGATCTGAATATAAGCCAGGCTCACGTTATTGGTGGAAGTCAGGTGGTGCGTCTCCAGAACAATTTATAGGCTCTCCATTAGAAAAATACACTAAGCACTATTACGAAGATGTATGGACACGCGAATACTCTACTGTCAAGAATTTAGAAATCATAGAGTATACTAGAGCATTCTGTGATCAAAGAGACATACCTATAACAATATTCCCTGGATGGAACTCAACATGGAACAGAGCATTTGACCTAGGCGAGATACAATCAAACTTAACAGGACTTGAAATGCTAAACAGACTGCCACGCGATATTGTAACAGATATTGATCAGTATCACGGTATAGCCGAATGGGGATACCAGCATCAAATGTACGAAGGACCTCCGATGGAGAGCCACCCTTACATCGATGACTCAATGGAACTCGAAGTTCAAAAGTATCAAAGAGAACAAGGTAGCCAATATGAAAAATATTGGAACTCAGAAACCAACGAGTTTGGTGGTGGCTCTCATCCTAGTAGCCACATACACGCATTATTTTGTCATGAATGGATCAAACCAAGAGTCAAACAAATGCTTGAAAAATTTAATTGACAAACAAGGACAAACAGTATATAATATATTATGGAATTTGAAAACTTTAGCATAGCAATAGACAGTAAACAACTTATTAATAACTTTAATGGGCACTTTAGAAATGGCGAAACATCTGTCATAATAGGTCCTAATGGTTGCGGTAAGAGTACGTTCGCACATGGTATCATGGGAAGATCTGATATTAAAGTTGGCGGCAAGTTACTACTTAACGATCAAGACATACTTGAATTAGAAACGTTTGAACGAGCAAGAGCAGGTGTATTTGTAAGTTGGCAAACGCCGCCTGAGATATCAGGTGTAACATCGTTTGGATTAATTAGAGATGTTAAAAAGATTACCGGCAAGCAGATGGCGGCTGAACTAAAAAGTTTTAAAGAATTAATTAAGCAAGTAAACTTACCAAGCGATTGGCCTAACAGACAAGTTAATGTAGGCGGCAGTGGTGGTGAAAGGAAGAGAGCAGAACTTGTAAACTTACAGTCAATTGAACCACGCATTGCGATACTTGATGAAATAGATACAGGCCTAGACACTAACGGACTTAAATTAGTAAGTGAAATTATCAACCAAAGAAGAGAAGATGGCAAAATTAATTTAGTAATTACACATAATAAAAATTTATTAGAACACATGGAGTTTGATAACTGCTTTGTATTTAAAGGCGGCGAACTACAGTCGATATCAAAAGAAGAGCTCACAAGGATATTAGCACACGGCTATGACAACTAAGATAACATCGTTATGTGAGATTTGGGAACAGTATATAAACAAACCTGTAAAGCCTAGTATTCAACATACCAGAGAGTCTGTACAAAATGAAGCAAGTCAGCAAATGATTAATACTGACAATTCATTTAATGACATGTATAAGAATTCTATCTTTAAAAAACTTTGGAATCAAAGTATTATACACTTTGGCGATCATGAAGTATTAGCAGACGACTCTCCAATACAGAAAGATATGTTTGCTCATCTAGATGACTACCCTGACGCTGAAATGAATACAGTTATTTTTAACAATGGCTTGATGTCTAAACTTTCTGCCTCTAGAGGCTCTTATAGGACTTACGCAATTTGGTCTGGAAGAGAATCAGGTACTGTAGCCGATCAGGCGTATAAAAGTTTAGTTGGTTACTCGGCACAAACAATGCCAGGCACACTAGCAACTAGATTAACAGATACAACCGAAGTACTGAACATCACAGACAACTGTAGGCTAACACTTACATCTGATCCTAGTGTATCAAACGACGCAACATTAAAAGAGAACGCTCACTGGAGCATAAAGGACGCAGACGAATCTATATTAAACACTGGTGTCTACATAGTTAGAATATGTAGAGGTGCTAGGGTACATATTAACGAATTACACACAGGGCACAATAAGTTCTTCTGTAACAAATGGATATACATTGTAGACTATGGCGCAAGTTTAACTTTAGATAGACGTGCTGAGATGACCGACGGCGTAATTGACAGCACACATATTATACAGTATCCTAACTCAGATTTAACAATCAATACATATGATACAGGTAATCAGTGGCGCAACATAAATATCACTGCTTACCAAAGCACAACAACAAATGTTAACGGTAGTACTATGCTTAAGAACAGCGATAGTGCTAACTTTATAGATGTCCATCATAAAGGATATGATGGCAATAGTAATATTAAATATAATTCTGCTATCTACAATAGCAACACAGGTAATTTTATCGGTGAGGTTAGAGTAGAGAAAAAAGCAGTTGGAACTAAAAGTGAAATGACGAATAAGAATCTTTTAGTTGACCCACTCTCTAGAGCATTCAGTAAGCCAGTCTTACATATTAATACTAAAGAGATTGAGTGTACACATGGATGTACCACAAGCAAGATAAGTGAAGACGAGATCTACTACTTAGAATCGCTAGGTGTTGACAGCAGTACTGCTAAAACAATTATAGCAAACGGACACATACAAATATGAATCTAAGTGAAATCAGAGAGCAATTCAAAGCATTACAGCAAGGACATGTATATCTTGACAATGCCGCAACTAGTCTAACACCAAAGAGTGTACTAGACAAAATGTACGAGTACTACACAGAGTATCCGGGTAGTGTACATAGAGGCAATTACGAATGGGTAAGCAAAGCATCACATGAATACGAATCAGTTAGAGACATAGTTTCTGATTGGTGTAATGCTTCTAATTATACAGTAGTATTTACATCAGGAGCAACACAATCATCTAATGTGATAGTTCACAATGCCAAGCACTTAGGAATAAAAATGTTTCATACATGCCTAAATGATCACCATGCGAACATAGTACCACATAGATTAAACAACAGTAACGTAATACAAAAACAATTTAATGCTAATGGAATTATAGATGAGGAAACCATACTAGAAGGTGTCTTAGACGCACACATGTTACATCTAAGCGGTGTTTTCAATGCCACTGGACAAATACTGGACATTAAGGAGTTAACAGCAAGAGCACACTCTAAAGGGGCCTTAGTTGCGTTAGATATGAGTCAACACATGTCACATAGCAGTTTAGATGCTAATGACGTTGACGCAGAATTCTATTACTGGAGTGCTCATAAACATTACGGACCAACAGGCACAGGCGTACTATTAATTAAAAATGAATTAGTCGAACGCATGATGCCATTGATAGGTGGCGGTATGCAAGTAGAGTCTGTAACAGAAAGCAAGATTACATTTAATAACGATGCTACGAAGTTTGAAGCAGGCACACCTAATGTAGCAGGCGTACTTGGTATGGGTGCTAGTATAGACTTTATGAATAGCATGGGCATGGATAACATTCACTCGCATGTAGAAGCAATGACCAAAGTATTACTTGACGGGTTAACCGAACGCAAGGTACCGGTTGTATGTGAACAGTTACCAATGGAACAACGTGGTGGTTTAGTAAGTTTTACTATTCCAGGATTACATTCATTTGATGTAGGAACAGAAATGGGATTATACGGAATATTTTTAAGGTCGGGCAAACTATGTGCTCACCCAGTAGTAGACGCATTATCAACAAGTGGATTCCTAAGAGTGAGTCCAGGTGTTAACACAAACGAAGTTGACATTGCTAGATTCTTTGACGTACTTGATTCGGTGCTTACTAATGGATGATCTACAAAAGTTTGTAGCCGCTAAGGTTAAGAAAAAATTAAGAGATATATTTGATCCAGAAATACCAGTGAACATTGTAGACTTAGGATTAATATACACAGTAGAAATTAATAAAGAAATGGATTGTCAGGTGCTTATGACGTTAACAGCACCCAACTGTCCTGCCGCTGAAATATTACCAGCGGAAGTATACGCCCACGCACAGAGTGTAGAAGGTGTACAAAAAGTTAACGTCGATATAACATTCGAGCCACCGTGGACCCCTGATCGAATATCAGAAGAAGCAAGGTTCACACTAGGAATTGATTAGGAGAAAAATATGACAAGAATAGCAAGAACTGTACCAAATGCTGTTTTCCCAGTTAGGATTGATGACGATGAGTCAGGATTCACTTGGGGAAGTTTGGACACAGAATCAATCTTTGCGGGACGTAGAGTTCTAGTAGTATCATTGCCAGGAGCATTTACACCAACGTGTACAATGAACCAACTGCCTGGTTATGAAGCATACTATGATCAACTACAAGAGTATGGCATTGACGATATCTATTGTGCGTCAGTTAACGACACGTTTGTAATGAATGCTTGGTTCAGAGAACTAAACATTTCAAAAGTAAAAGCCATTCCAGATGGAACAGGCGCATTTACAAGACAAATGGGTATGTTAGTTGATAAGAGTGCTATCGGTTTTGGTTTAAGAAGTTGGAGATACGCAATGATTGTTAATGACAAAAACATTGAAGTTATCTTTGAAGAGCCAGGATACGGTGACGACGCAACAGATGATCCGTACATTATGACTGACCCAAATACAGTATTAAATTATTTGAAAGAAGGTCTACTACCAGCACAACCAGATAACGGCGAAGTATAATAAAATGGATGTCCATAACATCGTTGTACTTAATAATACAACATTAGGAGTTGAGGCAGTACACGAACAGTATCCGTTCTCTGACTTGAGACACCCACCTTTGAAATTAAGCCTGTTTGAGAAATACGGAAATGCGCCGGAGAATATCTGGCGTAATTTTTTATACATATCAGAACAACAACCTTACCAACTAACACTTACTAAAGAACAACTACAAGGACACGAGTGGTTTACAGAAAAGTTACTTTCGTATGCCTCGCAATTTTCGTACATGGACCTTTGCTTAATAACAAGCAATGATATATGTATGTTGGTACTAGACAAGCAACCACAAAACGAACAGCATATTCGAGACTTGTTAGAAGCAGAAATAACATTTAAAGAAAGATGCAGTAAATATATATTTCACAAGATTGAATACAGAGACGTGGCACATGGTGGTCCATATGATCATGATAAGTATCAAGAAATAGTAAATATATATAATGAAATCCAATAACCTAATAGCAATAGACTTAGAAATAGCAAGTACATGCAATGCCGCATGTCCTGTTTGTATTCGTAGACAGTCAGGCGAGGTATCAGATTTCAAACAACAAATGCGAACACTTGACGATGTTAAAAGAATTTTCGATGGTGTAGCAACTCAGATACAACACATTCAACTATGCGGTAACTATGGCGACCCAATGACGTGTGCCGAGATACTGCCTATATGCGAATGGTTCAAAGAACAAAATCCGTATGTAAGTATTAGGATTGCTACCAACGGTGGCATAGGCAATCCGGATCACTATAGACAGTTAGGCAAACTAGGTGTCGAAATGGTATTTGGTGTTGACGGTGCTAGTAACGAGATCCTAGATCTACACAGAGTAAATGTCAGGTACGATCGAGTATTGCGTAACATGGAACAGTACATGAGCGAGTGTACAAGTATACATACCGAATGGCAATACATAGTGTTTGATGAAAACAAATGCGATGTACTCGACGCAGTTAAACAAGCAAAGAAATTAGGCATACGCATTTTTTATATACGTTGGCCTAATGGGTTTGGTGATCAAAATGCTATACCAGTATTTAATTTTGCTGGTAAGTTTACACATTGGCTAACTCCTGTAACTGACGAATTTAAACCATGGCTTGATCAACATTGGGACATCACACAGGATCACACTTATAATAACTTAATAAACGCATTAGAAAAAATTGAATTTATATATGAAGAAAAGAATCACTCTACTGATGTGCCAAGCAAATATGTACCGGACTATCCCAAACAGTATACCGGTGTCGAACTGTATGATGTTAATTTAGAACAGCATATGGTAGACCATATTAATAACGTTGATACACAAGAGTGTTACTCCTTAAACTTTCATGACAGCAAGGACATCGACACTGAGCGTCTTAGTATATTTGTAAGTCACGACAATTATGTATACCCATGCTGTATGGTAGGTAGTGCTGTAAGCAGAGCAAAGCAAAATGATTATGACGGACAGCAAGGCCATATCAATGATCTATTAAATGTAATTACAGCAAACAACTATGAAGAGTTTAGTGTGGCTAACCAATCATTAAAAACCGTTTTAGACAGCGGCATAGTACATAAAACATACTATGATTATCTTAAGAACAAAAACCCCAATGCGTATTGCGAAGTAACATGCGGCAAATGTGTTGGTTCAAGAAGTCCCAATCAAGTAGTATAACCTCCATAAATATTGTTATGAAAATAAAACTTATATGGAAATTTATTCCAGTCGTTGTTTTCATAACAAATTGGTTGATACCTAGCAAATTTGCAGGTTATCATATTGGAACGGTGTCGTTCGTAAGGCCTGAATACAAAGATGATGAAGGGTTAATACAACACGAACTAACACACGTGAAGCAAAATATTAGGACATTAGGTGTGTCAGGTATTAGACAATACTTTGACAAGAACCACAAATTAGACAGAGAATGCGAAGCATACGCAACCCAACTAATGTATGTACCAAATGACCAGAAAGAGGTTATGAGAAGAAGATTTGTAAACTTTATGTATACAAAGTATGACTTAGGAATGAGCAAAAACTACATTAGACGCAGGTTCGAAGCACATTTAGGCGAAGGCGGAGAAGGGTAACTCCAAACTCCGATTTTTGCGAAATCTCTATTGACTCTCCGTTAACGGACATTATTATGGGTGGAACATGAGACAGCAACAAGTGTTATTTACGCCACTGGAATGCCAGCATATACTACAACTAGCAGTAGGCAAACCCTATGCTACAAAAATATATCCTGACGTGTTTGAAAACAATTTAACTACTACACATAACCGTAGTGCCAAGGACCTGCCCACTTTCGAACTGCGACGTAGGACAACGGATACTGATCTTGAACAAACTATTTCCCAACTGGATATAACAGGCAGACAGTTACTAGAACAAAAACTATCTAACTGGGTAACAGGTATAACACAAGAATGTAACTTGTTATCCTATGTAAAGGGCGACTTCTTGTATAGACACATAGACTCGGGTGTTGAAGGTAGCGGACTTGCTAAACGACAATACACTATGATTATACAGTTAAGTGACCCTGCTGACTATGAGGGCGGTGAGTTTGTTATAGGCGATTATCATTTGCCTAAGACACAAGGCTTATGTTGTTTGTTTGACGGTGGTACGCAAGTACATGAAGTATTACCAATTACTGGCGGAACAAGACGGAGTATGATAACATGGTTTAAAAAGGGGGACCTAATACTGTGAACAAGTTATGGATTATAGGCGACAGTTTCTTAACACGTTGTCAGCATACGCAAACAGATGAGCGGTATGTGGGCGACAGTTGGACAGAACAGTTTGCTAAAAACATAGGCTATGATCCTGAGTACTACTGGAGTTACGGTAGTTTAAGCAATCAAAGTATACTACTGGGTTTAGATTGTGTGTACGATCATCCTAGATTCAACATAAACACCGACAAAGTGTTATGTGGTTTTACTGCTACAAGTAGACAAATAGTACAAGGACATCACACCGCACCAAAGTTTGATCGTGCTCGTGGGTTACGCAATGAAGTAGAAGGCAGTATAGTGTGCACTACATTTTTAGATCAAACACAATTTCCAATGGGCATGGCTAATGCTGAAAAACTATTAGACAGAAGTATGCTCACACCAGCAATAAAAAAGTTAGTACAAGACTACTACGAAACACTATATCCCATAGAGTTCGATGAGTATATGCAATGTATGACCATTGACGGTGCCATTACCAGAGCAAAGCAACGAGGCATAGACTTGATAGCACACCCAGGCTTTATAGACTATCCTTATTGGAACACAGACCAATCAGTAGAACAAAGTTTTGATTGGCACAACAAAGAAATCTTTTCAGTACCCAGTTACAACACAGGGTATAAACATGCTGTGGAGGAGGAAGAGCAATTTAGATTATACAGTAATCACATGTCTCCCCAAACAGCAAAACAATACGCAACTACATTTACGGAATATTACAATGGGTAAACTGTGGATAATAGGCGACAGTTACTTTACCAAATGCATACATGCGGACCAACGTTTGCCAAACAGCAGTTGGACTGAACACTTTGCTCATAACATAGGCCTAGAGCCAACTCACTACTGGGCAATAGGTGGAACCAGTAATACCAGCATACTGTTTGGATTAGAACACTTATGGTCACACCCACAGTATGACAGCGAGAATGATGTAGTGCTAGTAGGCTTTACTGCTACAATACGTGGATTGATGCGTGGCTCCAGCACAAAAAGATTTGATCACACAGTTGGCTATGCTAACTTTCGTGAAGACAGAGTACGACATACAGAACTAAACTTACTAGACATGCCAACAGACTCACTCCAAGAAGATACCCGGAATCCAAAAAACAAAGCACAAATTGAATACTATGATCAAATGTATAGTGCGGAGTATGAACAGTACATACAACACATGCTCATAGACGGAGCAATTGGTATAGCAAAAACTAGAGGTATGAACATCATACCACATGCTGGAATATTAGACTTTCACTATTGGAACTTGATACAAGATATATTCCCAGAAGGACACAGTAGCAAGGATGTGTATAATTGGTGTCACAGTGAAATGTTTGATGCGCCTAGTTTGTTAGATGCTCACCATTGGGATTGGGAACACAGACTAAATAAAGGCGACGGCTATAATGAATTTGACAACTGGGACATAAACAATTCCACAATGATGATGTACAGTAATCACATATCGCCCGAAGCGGCAAAAGTGTACGCAGACAAATACACGGAGTATTATAATGGGTAAACTATGGTTAATAGGCGACAGTTTCTTTACACGTTGTCAGGAAATTGAATATGCATCCGGCGTGAGCATACAAGGTCAAAAACATCCTGGTACTAGTTGGCCAGAACTGTTTGCCAAACACTTAGGCTTAACACCAGAGTACTATTGGGCATACGGCAGTTTGAGTAATCAAAGTATACTGCTAGGCTTAGACTGTGTGTACAACGAACCTAGGTTTAACGTAAACACAGACAAAGTGTTGTGTGGATTTACTGCTACCAGTAGACAAATGGTACAAGGACATCCACAAGCACCAAAGTTTGATCGTACCCGCGGATTGCTCAATGAAGTAGAAGGCAGTATAACAGGCACTTCATATTTAGATCACAAACAAATGATGTTTGCTGTTAGCGATTTACGACCAAATACGGCAACAGTCCTTCACGGTTCAAAAGATCGAGCTCGACAAGTACGACAGTATTACGAAACACTATACCCCATAGAGTTTGACGAGTATATGCAGTGTATGACAATCGATGGTGCTATTACCAGAGCAAAGCAACGAGGCATAGACATTATACCACATATAGGCTTTATGGATAGTGCTAATTGGAACACAGACGGTTCTGTACGAGGCGCATTTGATTGGCACAACTTCCAAATGTTTACTGCTCCATGTTACAGTCTGGTATACAAAGAAGAACTAACACATGAACAACAGTTTAGCAACTATAGTAACCATATGTCGCCGAGCTCGGCTAAATACTACGGAGAACTATTCGCGGAGTGGTATGATAAATTGGGATAACTTAGAACAAGCAACTGTGAATGTACACCCTTACAAACATATCTTTGTGGATAATTTAATTGATGCTGATTACTGTGAAATGGTATACGCACAACTAAGGCCAGGCTTTTATGACAACCAACAACCTAACATGGGCGGATGGCCATTATTACATGCTGATGTACCGGTGGCTAGTAATCTGATAATGAAGATGGTGCGGTGGGAAGGATGGAACAACATACTAAACAGCATTGGCGCACTACATAAACAAAATAATCCGGACGAATTTGGTTACCAAGCAAACACACATGACATTGACTTTGGTCCACACAATGACGACCAAGCAGAAACAGGATGTGCGGCAAAAATATTAATATACATAACACCCAATACACCAGGTACAAAAGTGTACAGTGGCCCATGGGAACAAGGCGTTGACAAAGAAGTCAGTGAAGGTAGCGGAGCAGTAGGAAGTGCGTTTATATTTCCATGTACTCCACATAGTTATCACGGTACTGACTTTAGCAGTTTAACACAAGACAGCAAACGAATAATTATAGCAGGGCAGTGGAATGGTTAAAGCAAAAGAAAAAATTGAAGAAGTAGAAGAAGTCGAAGCAGAATTAGATCTTAATTATGTGATCGAAAATGAACATGACGGTGTCGAATATACTGTAGCAGAAATACAACACTCAACAAGAATATATAAAAGTGTTACACCAAGTGGCACACCAGACTGGTACCTTAAATGGTTCAGTAGTTTCTTTGTGCTATGTGCTATGAGCATTAGAGGTGTAGAAGGCTTACAGATGTGGGACCTAACATTCAGTACTATAGGTATTATAGGATGGCTAGGTGTTAGTATCATATGGAGAGACAGAGCACTTATTATCCTTAATGGTGTAGGACTAGTTTTCTTAGTGCGGACGTTGGCACAAAAACTTATGGAGATATGATACAAAACACGCATGGCTAACTTATGGATCACAGGTGATAGTTGGGGAGTATTGGATAAAGAACTTCCGCATACACACTGGGTAAATTTTTATAAAGAGCATTACGGTTTAAAAAATATATACTGTTTAGCAAGACAAGGTATAGCACAAGATATGATTAATTACATAACGCATAGTGTTATACGAAATACAAAGTGGACAGGCAGAACAGAGAACTGGAGTACATACGACGATCACTTAATTGTATTTCCAACTACACCAACCCGTATATCATTCAAGTCAGTACCCGAGAAACCATTTGACGTAACCCAAGGGCCGCTTAATCTTAATTGGGACACAGCCGCACATACTACATCGCAACCACACCCATGGCACATAGAAGACAGCACCGGGTCAATGGAAAGCGAAAACTTTGTTTCACTACACGCAGATAACAACCCACATACAAAATCTATAGTCGAGTATAGTGTAAGACACCCTGATGAGTTTTGCGATTGGCGTGACAAGAATCATTTAAAACATATTGTAAGAGAAGTACAATGCTGTAACATATACGGATGTGGCGACCGGATGCCTAGGTATCATCAAGTATTCCCAGGCGAAGAACCACGTGCCAATGAACAAGTAAATCATTTAAATGAAAGGCAACACACAAAGTACTGGAACAAAATAAAGGAGTTGCTTTGATATCCCCGTGTATAGGTATTTGTACACTTGCTGAAAATTTCTGTACTGCTTGTGGAAGAACCACAGACGAGATAGCAGAATGGCGTGGAGCAGATGACGAAGTACATGCCCGGATAATCAACGAATGCGTAACTAGATTGGACGGTGAAGCATTTGAGTTTTGGGTAAATAAGTATGAACAGAAGGTGAAGAGACGAACATGACAGACATCAAGGACATGGACATTTGGGTAATCGGCGACAGTTACGCACACGGTTATCGAACAGCAGTAAAGGAATACCAACTAAACAAACGAGTTAAGAAAGATGTAGGCAGTCAATACGACTGGTGCCTAATGCTTAAAAAGAAATACAAGAACTTAAAGGTAGGTGCTATCACAGGCGCAGATAATTTAACTACCAGCAGTCACTTACAGCATATACTAGAACACCACTACACAGAAAACATGTTTATAATTTTATTATACTCAGCACCAATGCGTGACATTGCTCCGCTTAAAGGTGTTAAAGAATATAATACATTCCAAATAAAAGAAAACTTAAATTGGCAATCATCTAGATACGGGCATGAAGTAGAATGCGGTTGTGTTGCTGACAGAGATCCTACACATACTAGTTTTGGTAGCGGTTGGAAACATGCGTTCTATAATCAAAAAGGCCATTGGCCATGGGAAGGCTTTGCCGCTATACCCGAAGACATGGAACCTATTGTTGCCGATATTGAAAATCAAATTGGTGAAGAAGCATTCGATAGTATGACTGACTACAAGCATTACAAAGGTCTGTGGAACGTACAGCACGAAGCAGAAACTGTTTACAGCATGTTAGCAAAGATGGAAAGGAAGAAAGTTCCGTTCTTGTGGGGTTCTGCCAAGCACTGGTATAAGCCATATGATACATACATAAACATTGCTGACTATTGTCGCAACGACTTTAACGCAAGTTTCATAGATGTGGATCACCTAGACGGTAGTAAACGCATAGCAAACGACTATAGCATGTTCTATGTTAACCATTTAAACTTGGAACAAAACTACGAGTGGGCAGAGATGTTCGATAAGCGACTACAGAACTACCGCAGGCCTATAGGCTAGACTCTATATAAGCGTCTCTAAGCGGCGTTCGTCATAATAGTAGTACAAAGACGCATGTTGATATAACACCGCTTAACACAGACGCTAACATTATATAGCGGTAAATATAATTTGACAACCTAAACATAATAGTATATAATAAGCAAATGATCTTAACAATAGAAAAGCACAAAATAGATACTGAGATACCGCATACCGATACGATATATAGTATGTGCGAACATTACATATTAGAGTTAGGATTATCTAATTACGAATGTATGCTGAGTGTGATATTACACGACGACGAAATACTAGACGGCATGTGGGGATACTGCGATTGGGATCCATTAGAGCAATTAGCAGAAGTACACATAGCATTAGGAGGACCGGCTTGGGGGCTAACACTAGCACACGAAATGGTTCATGTACAACAAAACTTAATGTTCGGTGTAACAGCAGAGGGTCCTGCGTACGACCAAGAGTACGAATTATACAGCAGTTGGAAAGCAGAGCATGAGCCAAGTCGATAAAACATTATGGATAGCCGGAGACAGTTACGGCACCTTTGATAAAACTGATGGCACACATTGGGTTAAGCAGTTAGCAATCCATTATGGTTGTACCAGAGTGTTTAATTTAGCAAGAGGCGGAATGGATAATACTGCCATTAACTTTGTTGCTGAAGAAATATTAAATAATCATTTATGGCCTGGCAGAACCAATGACCAAATGTTTAATTACGATACAGATGTATTAATAGTATTCTGTACACAACCAGGCAGGTTCTGTCATCGACGTACACCTTACCATAATTTTATTATTGACAAGAGTATTGCTAATTTAAATTGGCATACACCTTACTTAAAACAACAAGAACCTATGCCATGGATAGACGACATGCCTAAAGACAGTAGCATGTTTAGTCAAACCTATAACAGCATAGCAGGAGCAGACGCTCCGTTACTAAGCGAAGGCATTGACATAGACGCACATCATGTACAGTTCATCAATGATTCAGTTATGTATAACGACACCAATTACGAAAACGTTCGCAACGCACAACAACTTGCTGGAGTCATAGGTTTCTTTGAAAGCAGAGCCGACGGAGCAATAATACACATAATTAATCAAGGCTACCAGATGCCACACATAGCAAAATACCGACTACCGGACTGGTGCGAGTTACTTGGAGAGATGCCTGATCAAGAAGATACATTAGTAAATCATATGACAGCAAAACAGCACAACGACTTTTGGGAACAACTCAAACAGCGACCATTAATACTATGATACTACCGACAGGATACAGTTACTCACCTAAAGAAGATTTATTATACATAGCCATGGAAAGGTGTGGTTCAAAGTTTGTGCGGAACTGTTTTACTAGAGTAGACCCAGACAGCATACACAACTTTGACGACGACTGCTACTTGCCTGATATAACCAGTAACCTATTAGCAGTAATGCGTAACCCAACACACAGACTTATTAGTGCGTGGGAATTAATGTACTTAACAGACCGAGAGTCACCTAACAGATGGTTCTTTGAACAAAAAGTCGCAGTACCTTGGATGCCAAGTACATTCGCAACTGCTGATGAATGTGTATACGCATTCCAGGACTTTGTTATGTCACTTGGTGATTTAAACGAAATAGTCGAACTAGACAAGTTTGTAAGACCGCAATGCCATTGGTATACAAGCACTGACATAGAATACATAGACATAGGCAAAATCGAATGCCATTTAGGTCTAGAGGATGGACCCATATCAGTAGAAAAGAAAACCAGTATCACAGCATCAGAATACATGAGCGGTACCAGTCAGCACCATCAACAGATACTATGGGATATATTTGAGGAGGACTATCTTAAATTAGACTATAATATAGTGCCTGGAGATAAGTACAACTAATATGATATTAATGATACACGGAGCAGGCGCCACAAGCCTGAGTTTTAATTACATCTCATTGTGGCTAGATCAAGAAATACAATTCTTAGATTACCGTGTGGGCGAAACCAAAGAAGAAATATTTGCTCGTATAGAACAACCGGATGACATAAAGTTTATTATAGGTCACAGTTACGGTGGATTGTTAGGAGCAGTTTGGTTAAGTCAAATGAAAAGACATTACGTTAAAGGCTTAATAACAATAGCATCACCGTGGCAAGGATCACCAACTGCTCGTATACTAAATTGGTTCTTAAGTGATCCTGTGTGGAACGATATGAAACCAGGCAGTGAGTTACTTAAAACTGTAAACAGTATTAACCTAGCCACACCAGTAAAGAACATAGTTGCCAATCCGGCTCAGGGTGGTAACGGAGTAGCAGGGTTAGGTAGAAGCGAGAACGATGGTACCATACCTGTTAGCAGTGCACGTGCCACACCCGCAGGCTTTCGCAAGTGTCATAGTGTAGAGATACCGCATGGGCACTCAGAGATACTACAGAGTTGGGATACCGTAGAGCATATCAGAATGTTCTTAGACAACCCAGACTACAATCAACCCAAGTCACAACACACAGAAACTACTTTGCGTAACGCAATAGCACAAATACAGTTGGGCTACGATCCTTTAAGCAAGAGCAAATAGCCATGAGAGAAGATTACTACGACACTCTGCTAAACAAAAAGGCATGTGAAGTATGGCATAACATGTGCAGAACAGATCAAATAGTACACATACTCAAAGGCACCAAAGAATACAAAGACTATCAACGTGCTATAAAACATGGCAACAGTTATGTACACACTATGCTAGACGGAGCAACTAGACGAGACGAGTTTATCAACTCAGACTAAAAAGATAAATAGTATAATGCGATTATACGAATTCAACTATAACAAAGTAACCGAAGAAGAAGCAACGTCAGGCGATAGAAATATTGCTTTAGACTTACCGCGTGGTGAAATGAAAGTTCTCAAAGCAGAAGAGAAAGACTATGACAGAGGCCTTTTAGTTAAACTGTTAGAGGACGGTGGCTATGAAATGGCTTATTGGTACGAGAAACATGTACCATTTCCTGTAGAAGTAATAGTAGACGGCAAGTCTATAAAGAAAGATGCTACAATAGTCGAAATGAAGTTTCATCCAGAACTAACACCAGGAGCCGAAGATAAAGGCATGCTGTTTAAATTATACGACGTAGAAGCAGACATAAAAGATTTACGAGATAGATTAAACGATCTTAAGAATACATAATGCGATTATACGAAGTCATACAACTAAACGAATACAACAGTAAAGTTACTGCTGGCAAGTGGGGTCAAAAGTTAATCGATGCCGCAACAATTAATCAAACCACAACAGGTGGTGACGGTTGGTTTGCCAATAGTACACCCGTGGGTGGTTTACAAATACCTAACAGCAAAAGCACACCCGAAGATAAAGCACTCTGGGTAAGAAAGTTATTATTCCAAATGGAAATGTCAGACCCTACCAAGAACAATCAATATGTGATGTGGATGGTGAAAGTATACACTAACAGTACCAAAGCAAACGCAGAACAAGTACAAGGGGCAGTAGACCCAGCCGCGTTAGGCAGTTTTAGAATAGAAGACTTAGAACAAGTAGATGATGTGCTACGACAGTATCACACAATGAAACCACAGTTACAAGTAGAAGACCGTGACATCAACCGATTCAAAACATTTTTTCGATTAGAAGACTTTGTTGACAAACAAACTGATGTGGCAAACAATGTACCCACAGACAAGGAAGTGTTTAATCGAAATGACGTAGACACTATCTACAGCGGACCACTAGGCACAGTTGCTATACCCAGAAGTCATGAAGCCAGTTGTGAACTAGGCTCAGGCACCAAATGGTGTACCACAGGCAAAGACAGTTATTGGCATGACAGTTATTCTGAACGTGGCGATCTAATCATATACAATGAGAAGCCAGGCAATGCCAAGTATCAGTTACACGTTACCATGGACGGCATAGAAGCCAGAGATGCTCGTGACAGATTGATATCACCTGATAAGAAACAAGAGTTCGTGTACAAACATCCTGTGATAAGCAAACTGATCAAACAAAAGAAACAAGAGATATTCACTAAAGTCGCACAACAACCGTACAGCAGTGAAGGTGGTGGAGCAATGGCTCTAGATCAAAAAGATCCTTTTCAAATTGCCAAACAATTAATAGACTTCAATGAAGAACATCAAGGTGGCGCAATGCGTTATGTGGATGAATACTTTGAGAAGTTCGCAATGCCTACCTGGACAAAGAACAGCATAGCACCCGCAAGACAGTTTACAGATTTGCTATTAATTTATGCGGCACAGAGAAATGCGCCATGGACTAACATAGAACCAATTGCCATAGAGTTACTGAAAAGCATATTGACCAAGTTCGAACCCAGCAACACTCAAATTAATACTATCAACAGAGTAATCACTACCTTTGATAAACTAAACCCAAATTGGCCTGCTCTAGAGCAAATCAAGACTGTGGTACTACAGAAGATATCACAAGCCAATGTCACAAAGAGCCAACTGGACAAGGCCGCCGCCGACCTGAACATGCGTAATGCCAACACAGCCAATCAATAGCATACCCAAGTTAACCTATTCGGACTATACACAATATAGTTCACACATAGACAGTAACGGTAGAACTGTGCACACCAACACGGTGTATCACATAGCGTTATACGATTATTCAGGTCAGTTACGTGAATACCACTCAAACCACAGCACGGTTGACTTCACTGTTTAGATAAATATGTGTATGAACAAACTCATACTCGCATCATTACTATTACCACTAACAGCAAGTGCTGGTACTTACATAGAGTACAAGAACGAACTGCCCATCCTTAATTTAAGTCTTATGCCCACGGTAGGTGAACAAACTCATCATATTCGCATTGGTGAAGAAGTAACACTCTCAGGTATAACCATGTAC
>Ga0308005_10000105_pt1 | contig 30022 bp, 25 predicted proteins | sample Neamet67_FD_203142 | JGI IMG/M metagenome (GOLD analysis project Ga0308005, IMG submission 203142) | Marine microbial communities from water near the shore, Antarctic Ocean - #67 | ecosystem: Environmental > Aquatic > Marine > Unclassified | place: Southern Ocean | collected 2014-06-07 | reverse complement strand
GACCCTTTCACCGGGGATCCATAAAGAGGTTTATGCTGCGGGCAAAGCAGTGGGTGCTGAAGTGCTCGAAGGAGCGATGGCGTCTTCGATTTCCCAGGCACGTGAAGGAAAACTCTTCCTCATGATTGGGGGAGATGAAGAGGTCTTCAATAAGCACAAAACGCTTCTCGAAGAACTTTCGGTGAACCTGAGTCTTTGTGGTCCGATTGGTAAAGCTGCGGAAGTGAAGGCTCTCGTGAACATGGTGATGAACATCAATACTGCTGGTCTTGCCGAAGGTCTTGGTCTTGCGGACGCGCTTGGGCTCGATCTCAAGATGGTCTGCGATATTTTCTCTCAAACCGGTGCCAACAGCCGGGTGCTTGAGACGGATGCCGAGGACATGATTGACCGTGATCACGAGTGCTGGTTCTCCGCTGAGCACGCCGCGAAAGATTCCGGGATTGCCGGGGATATCGCGAAAGAGCTGGGCTTAAGCCTTCCTGTGAACGACGCCACCAAGGCTCAGTATGACAAGATGGTGACCTCAGGCCTTGGAGAGCTCGATAAGTCGGGTATTGCTGAGTTGACCTTTAAAGGTCGTGGTCCAGCGGCTAGCGATAGTTGTTGAGGCTAAAAAATGAATCAGTTGGATTCATTAATTTTTCAAGGGCGGCGTTCTTCTGGGCGGCGCTTTTTTCGTGAGTCAGATTTCAAACGACCCTCACACCACGGTTGCCGCGCCATGCAATGACGGCCTTAGCGACAATGATAAGGGAAGAAATGAGGAGTCCTCCGTGGACGAGAGGAGCGGGAAGGGGCTCATGCCGAAGCATTGCTGGAACGAGTTCGTAGAGGGCGAGGAGAACGCCCGCGAAGGAAATGAGGGAAACCGAAATACGCCCGTGTTTACCCATTTTAAGGCAGAAGATGCCGCAAATCACGTAAAAGCCCCCAAAGAGAATCGCGAGGCTTGCGGAGGTGGCCTTAACCTCTTCGGGAGTGGCCGGAGGGGTAGGGAGAGTATGGGCTCCGATTCCAAGAAGGAGGATGCCCAGGATGATTGAAAGCCATGCCATATCGTCATTTAGCCCTTTTTGGAGCTGGGCTTAAGCTAGCACTTCCTGAATCTTCGCCAACGACGAATCTTTTTCTCCTTGCATGCGCGGCGTTCCGCCCCTACGAATCCGCCGTCCTGAAACATTGGTAAAGGGGCGTTAGCTCAGTTGGTAGAGCACCTGCATGGCATGCAGGGGGTCAGCGGTTCGAATCCGCTACGCTCCACCAGTTTTCCCATTGGCAACAAAAGCTGGTGATTCGGGAAGCAGGTGGGACCACAGGGTTTTGCATCACTTGTTTTAGCAACACCGGAGGCGCCTAATCGGCGCTGTAATCCTCTCGATCCAAGATAGAATGAGTGACTCAGGAGAAAAATTAGCGCTGGCTTGCGCACACGCAGCCGATGAGACGAAGGCCGATGATATTCGAATTTTCGATGTGCGTGGGATTTCTACGATCACCGATTTTATGATCGTTTGCTCGGCGGCATCAATGCCGCACCTCAAAGCGATTAGCCGTGATATTGAGAAGAAAGTGGCCGAAGTGACGGGGGAGCATGCTTTCCGGACTGAGGGCAAGGCCTCAACCCGCTGGGTCGTTTTGGACTTTGTTGATGTCATGGTGCATATTCTTCATACTGAAATGCGTGAACTTTATGCCCTGGAAGATCTTTGGGGGGATGCGAAGCCGCTTCTCTGGCGTCCTGAGCCTGAAGACGATGAAGATTGAGATTCTCAACACCGGGAGCGAACTCCTCCTGGGATCGACTGCAAACACCCACGGAACGTGGATGGGCCAGGAACTGGCGAAGATGGGCCTGCGCGTGCAGCGTCAGACGACCGTTCCCGATGGTGTGGCGATTGAGCAAGCGCTCGCGGAATGTATTTCGCGGAGCGAGGCAGTGTTGGTCACCGGTGGCTTGGGGCCGACGAGTGACGACATCACACGCGAGGCTGCCGCGAAGGCTCTCGATGTGGAGTTGATGGTAGACGAAGCCGCGAAGCGCTCGCTTTACGAATTTTTTGAGAAGAGGAAATACCCGATGGTGAAAGCGAATCTTCGCCAGGCAGAAGTTTTGGTGGGAGCGGATGTGATTCCTAATCCAAATGGCACTGCGCCGGGAATCTACACGCCGCCGCGACTCAGTGGTTCGGCGAATTGTGCTCTGTTTCTTCTCCCCGGACCACCGAGGGAACTCTATCCCATGTTTCATGCGGAAGTGGCACCTCGGCTGAAGGCGCTTTCTGGCGTGGAGACAATTTCCGAAGTCAGCGAGTTGCGATTCGTAGGGATTGGCGAAAGCAGTTTTCACGAGGGGATTGACGAAAAGTTGGCTGAGATCGAAGGGCTCGAAGTGGGCTACTGCGCTCGGTTGGGAGAGGTCGATCTTCGCCTTATTGGATCTCCAGAGGCCATTCAGGTTGGCCGGACGATTGCAGAGTCGGCTTTCAGTGATTTTTTGATCGGTGACGAGGGCTTTTCTCTTGAGGAAGTGGTAGTGCGGATGCTGACGGAGAAGGGGACGACCCTTGCGACGGCAGAAAGTTGCACCGGAGGGCTGATTACTAGTCGTGTCACTGATGTTTCAGGTGCGAGTGCGGTTTTTACCCACGGGTTTGTGACTTATTCGAATGAGGCCAAACAACAATTGATCGGTGTTCAGGAGGAAACTCTGCGGAGGCATGGAGCGGTTAGTGAGGAAGTGGCCAGAGAAATGGCTCTGGGAGCCCAGCGGGCTAGTGGAGCTGATTTTGCGATCAGCGTGACAGGAATTGCCGGGCCCACGGGAGGGACGGAAGAAAAGCCGGTCGGAACTGTTTGTTTTGGCATCGCAACGCCCACCGGAGTGGAAACCTTTCTCGAATGTCATCCACGAAGCCGGGCTGATTTTAAGCAACAGTCCAGTCAACGTGCTCTTGATCTCGTCAGGAGAGCGGTGAGGGATCTCAATTCCTAAAGGCAGCGGCTTGAGGGCACGAAAAAGCCCCGAGATGTATGACCATCGGGGCTTGAAAGCTTATTAGAACAAGGGGTTTAGCCTCCTGTTTTCTGACTGGAAGGGAGGAAGCGGTAGTAAACTTCCAGCATCATGGTCGCCAGTGCAGTGCGGTAGTGATCCGGGACATCGCCATCTCCAGCGAAGGCAGCTGCGACGGCTTTGATTTTTCCTTTGCCGTTAGTGTTCACATTCTTAAAGGAACCGTCCTTCTTCTGGTTGTTGAGGACCTGATCGCGGAAGAGGGTGTTGTATTTCTTCCAATAGTCACCACCGTAGTTGATCATGCACTGAGCGGCATAGTAGTGGCCGTAGATGTCCGAGTCAGGACCTTCCCACTCAAACTTCATTTCTTTGTTAATGTAGCGGCAAGCCTTACGGGCGACCGAGTGAGAGGATTTATCCCACATTTGGAAACAAAGAGCTCCGACAGCGGCGAGAGTGGTTCCGTCTTGTTCACCATGGAGAGATGCATTTGTGTAGCCGATAGCACCAGATTTCATTTGCTTGCTCTCCATGTAGTCGAGGGCGAGGCGTGAGCACTTGCTCATATTCTTAAATTCAATTTTGGTGTGCTTGAGGGCCTTGAGGGCCTGAACGTGCCAGCCGACGATTGAGGTGTCTCCGCCACGGGAGTTGTCTTCCTTATAAGCATATTCCCAGCCGCCACCTTGGTGCTGGCTGTTGATCATGAACTGACCAGAGGCTTGAACGGCATCTTCAAGATTAGGAATGTTTTCACCGAATGACTTCACGCACAGGGTGTAAGCTTCAGCAAGGGCGTAGACTGCAATGCCGTGCTCGTAGCACCAGTGGTTATCCTTGAAGTCGTCGGCGAGCTTGCCGTTGTTTTTCATCGACTTGTCGACGAGGAAGGTGACAGCGGCGAAAACGGTTTCTCCAAATTCTTCGGACTGGGCTGTTTCACAGTGGCCGAGGAAGGCAAGAAGGGCGAAGGAGGTCATGGACACCTTGCGGCTTCCACACCAAGAGCCGTCCTTATTTTGCTTCTCCTTGAACCAGCGAAGCGCGTTGACCACGGCATCTTCACACTCCTTGGTGCCGCCATTGGACTCAAGACGAGAAAGGCGATCGGCAAGTGAGCAGCGCTGTTTCATGGTGACTGGAATGTTGCCAAATCCGCCCCCGGCACCGTCGCCCCCGTCACCCCAACCTGAACCGAAGTCATCTCCGTCACCAAAGTTGGTACTGGGATCAGGGACATCAACTTCAGGAACTGGAATTGCAGTGGGAGAAGCAGTGGTGGAAGCGATGACCTTCGCCATCGAAGAGGAGGGAGAAGAAGGCTTCCGCTGGGTATTGGTATTCACCTTGCGACGATCAAGATCTTCTTCCGTTTCCGCTCCAGCACTATAGCTGACGATGGTGGGGATATCTTTCTTATCGAGACTGATTCCGATAATCAGTAAGATCACGGCGACTAGAGCCATCACAAGGAGGGCGATGACCAGGGAGCTGATCGTGGAGGTCCGGCGCTGAGCCTGGAGGCGCGCTTGGGCTTCGGGAGATAGTTGTGCGTGAAGACTCATGGGAAAATTTTCGCTGGGGCTTAGGGGATTTTAGTAGATGGAACTGATTTGGCCAGAAAAGAAAAGGGCCACTTCTGTGAGAAGAAACGGCGAAGCTGAATTTTTCTTAGAAAAAAGGAGAAGAAATTATTTCGCGTTGCCAAAATATGACACGGCGGGGATGATTGAGAAGTGATTGAGAGCTTGCGGTTGGTTGATTTTCGCTGTTTTGAGCGGGTAGCGCTGTCACTTGCTCCCAAGGGGCAGATTTTTGTGGGAGAGAATGCGCAGGGAAAGACGTCACTGCTTGAAGCGGTCTGTCTTTTACTGCGGTTGCAGTCGCCTCGTGCCCGGCAAGTTAGGCAGCTCATTAGGGAAGGCGCTGCGGGCTTTGGGATCGCGGGGAGAGTGAATGGGCAGGATTTACAGCTTCGGGGAGATCGGAAAGGTCTCTCGATGAAGCTCGATGGGGATGACGCTCCTGCTAGGAAGGATTACCTAAGGGAAAGCGGTTTGGTGGTTTGGATGGGAAACGATGATCTCGATTTGGTGCGTGGAGGAGGCGAGAGCAGGAGGAAGTATCTCGATTTTCTCGCATCGCAAGTGGACCCGGAATATCGCGACCATTGGATGCGCTACCGAAAGGCGCTCGCGGGCAGGAACAAGTATCTCAAAAGTCTCTCTCCTCGTGAGCCCGAAGTGAAGGCTTACACGCGTATGCTCATCGAGCATGGATCGGAAATCGTCCGACGTCGTGAAATTCTTTGTCAGGATCTGGCTCCACGAGCGGCAGAGAATCATGCCGGGGTGAGTGGGAAAGCTGAAGAATTGGGAATCGATTATCTGGATCGATCAAAAGGAGATCTTGAGGCGGCTTTTCAGGAAGTGGAGGAGCGGGAAATGAGGCGGGGAGTGACGCTCGCCGGGCCGCATCGTGATGATTTAACGCTGAGGATCATGGGACGATCTGCCCGCGAGTATGGTAGCGAGGGCCAGCAACGGACTCTGGCGTTGTCGCTCAAACTCGCTCAAGGAGAAGTTCTCCGTGATCGGGGGAAACGGAAGCCGGTTTACCTCATCGATGACGTCTTTGGTGAGCTGGATCCCGGGCGTCGGAACGCGCTGATGGAGAGGCTTCCGACTGATGCTCAGAAGCTGATCACGACGACGAACCTTGATTGGTGGGAAAGCAGCGAGAGTTTGCCTGTGCTGAAAGTAGTCGACGGCAAGCTTGAGTAGCTTAGTCGTCTTGCAGGTCTCCGGGGCTGACGGCGTATTTCTTGGCGCAGCGAGGGCATTGAACGGAGATGGTGTCTTTGTCCCCGAAGAGTTCATCGGGTTTGTCTTTCCAAGCACTGAGGACGGGAAGGATTCTTTCCAAGGTGCAGCCGCAAGCAAACTTGAATCGTCGAGTTTCCAAGACCTTATGGGGAGCGTGCTCGGTGATCGTCTCCAGCTCCTTTGCGCTGAGTTGGGCGAACCATTCTTCATCGAAGTCTGGTTGCGCCGCGACCAAAGCAAAGTGATCTCCTGAAAGTTGGAAGGCCTTAGCGGGGCGTTGCTCGGATTGATCGTAAAAATGTTGGAGCCATTCCAAGGGTGAATTGCCTTCCATTTCGATGGTGGAAAGAGAGGCCTCGGCACCGGGGACGGTGGTTTGAGAGTAGAGGAAGTTGCGATCTGGTTCGCGGACATCCTTGGTGAACAGGCGGCCGGTGATATACTCGCTGGTCGAAGAGCCGGTCGCGAAAAAGTTAGCGCGGGGGGCGCGAAGATTGGCGGTCCAGGCGATGGTTTCGGCCCAAGGTCGGGCGGTGAGATGCAAGGTGAGGGCCGCGAGCAATTCCTTGAGGGTGGAATCGAGTCCTGCGGGGTGGCGTTCCTTAATCTCCATCAAGTGAAGATAGTAGTCGGTGAAGATGGGGGTGAATTCTGCCCGCAAAAGAAGGCAGTTTTTTTCGCGGAGAAAAATAGATTCAACGGTGGTGAATTCTTCGACGGATGCTTGTTCCATGAGGTAGTGGTTAGAAAAGAGTGCGGTCGTTCTTAAGGGTGTCCAGACGTTCCCGGGCGACTTCGAGATAGCCTTCGTCGATCTCGAATCCGGTGAAGGAATCGATTCCGAGTTGATGCGCTGCGATCGCCGAGGTGCCAATGCCCAGAAAGGGGTCAAGCAAATGAGTCGTTTCGTCAAGTCCGTGCAGTGTGAGACATTGTTTAACGAGGCCTACGGGAAAGCTCGCGGGATGGGGGCGATCCTTGTCTCGTGATTTGATGGTGTCGTAAGGAATGAACCAAGTGTTTCCACGGCAGCGCTTGTCACTGCCGCCGGTGTGCTTCCAGCGTGCGATATTAGATTTATCGGCATACTCGGCTCCGGCTTCCCGACGCTGAAGGGGAACTGCACCACTACCGGTGAGGTGGAAGACATATTCATGGCAGTCGTTGACGAAGCGCTTGGAGTTGATGGGCTTAAAATGACCCGCCGAAATCTCTTCGCCTTTTCGCGTCTTGATCGTGATCGATTTGACCCAGTGAAAGGTGTTTTGGAGGACAAAATTGGGCTTTTTTTCCGTCAGCGCGAGAACGAGCTGGTGAGGCATGAGGGGATTCGCAGGAGCTGCTCCGACATTGAGGAAAAACGATCCTCCGGGTTTGAGGACACGTTTGATCTCTGTCGCCCATTCCTGGCACCAGGAGAGAAAGCCGTCGCGATCTCCGGTGTCGTCATAGGTCGAGTAGTTGATTCCCAGATTGTAGGGGGGAGAAGTGACGACGACGTCGACACAGGCCTCCGGCATATCGCGCAAGCCTTCAAGGCAATCTCGGTGTTGGAGTTCAATCACTTAGAAATGATCTCCCAAGGAGGGTGAATGAGGGAGGAAAAAAATATTTTAAACATCTGCTTGAAAATCTTGAGAACGCATTTAAGCACTTGTTTGAAACTTATGAGCGCAGCCCAAGAGGAGGAACACGTTGGCACGAAGAGAGCACTTCTCGATGCTGCTGCAGCGCTTTTCGCGGAGAAGGGATTTGAGAATGTCTCTCTCCGAGAGATCACCGGGCAAGCCGGGGCCAATGTTGCTTCAGTGAAATATCACTTTGGTTCCAAAGAGTCGCTTGTGGATGCGGTCGTGACCGGACTGGTCTCTCCCGTGAATCAAGCGAGGTTGAAGAACCTTGATTGTTTAGAGAGAGAGGGAGATCCGTCAGTAAGGAAGCTTCTGCATGGTTTTTTTGACCCTTTGCTTACGCAGCTCACCGCAAGTGCCCTCAGTGAGCAATTGTTCTTCAAACTTATGGGGCGTTTGGTCAGCGAGCGATCCTACGAGTTGCCCGAGATCCTGATGGCGCAGTTTCATGAGGTCGCTGGTCGCTATGTTCCGGCCTTCCAGCAGGCGATTCGAGGGAGTGATCCCAGGCACATTTTTTGGTCGATCCATTTCTCTTTTGGAGTGATGTCGAATGTCCTGATGCATGGTGATTTGCTGAATAAGATTTCCAAGGGTCTTGTTGAGCGGGAGGAAATGGAGCGGACGATGGAGCGAGCGATTGATTTTTGTGAGGTAGGATTTTTAAACGGAAGCCAAGGATGAAATTATTACCTCTCACATTAGTCTACTGCGCTTTGGTGGGCTGCGCCGTGATGGTGCCTGAATCGCGCATGAAGGAAGCCGGGGACCAAGCCCTAGGGAGATGGTCGGCCACGCGTGAGGGACAGGCGGGAATCGATACTCGCTGGGTCAGTCGTATCGGTGGAAGCGGTGGGGCCTCATTAGTTGATGAAGCGCTCTCGGCAAACCCGGATATGCGGGTGGCTGCGGAGAGAGTGAATCGGGCGATTGCCACTTCGAGGACAGCGGGGGCGGCGATGAGACCGACGGTGGAAACGGGGTTGAACGGGGCTCGATCTAAACAAGTTTTTGTCGGATTTCCTTTCGGTGACGGCGGTGTTCCTTCTTCACTTTCTGAAAATTACGGGGCAGGCCTATCGGTAAATTGGGAACCCGATATCTGGGGCTTCGCCCGCGCTGGGCAGTCTGCACTCATTGCTGATGCGCAATCCGAGGGGCAAAATTATCGCGCGGCGCGTGCTTCACTGGCAGCTCAAGTAATCAGGGCATGGTTGGCCCTTACGGAGGCGAACGAGCAGATCGTGCTTGCGGAGACCTCGACCGAACTGTTTCAACAAACGATGGATATTGTTCGGGATCGTTTCACCAACGCACTTGCGGAAGAAGGAGGTTCGGCTTCCCAGTTCCGCCTGGCGGAGAGTCAGTTTGAATCGAGTAAGGCGACTCTGACTCAGCGGAAGGGGGAGCGGGAGCAAGCGATTCGGCAGCTCGAGCTTCTTCTGGGGCGATATCCGGCCGGGGCGATTCGTTCTTCGGAAAAACTTCCGTCGATCCCACCGATGCCTCCTGCGGGATTGCCCTCGGAACTTCTTTTGCGTCGGCCTGATATCCTCGCTGCCGAGCGCCGGTTTGCTTCTTCGGGAAGTCTGTTGAAGCAAGGTAAGGTGGCCTTTTATCCCAGTATCAAGATCACTGCGAGTGGCGGAACGACCACGGACTCTTTGAGTAATATTACCAATTCAGATTTTGGAGTCTGGAGGCTGGCGGGAGCGCTCAGTCAGCCGATCTGGGCGGGGGGAGCCTTGCGCTCGGAATATTCCCGACTGAAGTCCGACGACCGCGCGGCACTCGCAAGTCTGCAGTCCACCGTTCTTAATGCCTTTGGTGAAGTCGAGCAGGCTCTTGTAGCGGACCGCTTCATGGCCCAGCGGGGAGAGGCAACGGCAGCAGCTTTAAAGAGTGCCACCGAGGCAGCGGAGGCAGCGAATGCCGATTATGCCGGTGGCACCGGCGATGCCCTGACGCTCATCACCGCGCAATCAAACCGGATCACTTTAGCCTCACAACTGGTCACCTTACGGAGACTTCGTCTCGACAATCGGGTCAGTCTCCACCTCGCACTTGGCGGTGATTACCGCGTAGGAAAAAAATCTCCATGAAATCTGTCGTCGCCATTACGCTCATTGTCTGTCTCGTCATCGTCCTGGTGAGTGGGGCTACTATTTCGATCCTCGAGAAATTCGCCCCGGAAGCAGAGAAAAAGGAAAATGTCGTCGTCGTTCCGGTGGTCGAGATCGAGGTCGTTCAGAAAGGCGATGTTGATCTCCTTCTCAGCAGCGAGGGGCTCGTCTCGCCTCGTCGTGATACCGTGCTTACCGCAGAAGTCACGGGTCGGATCATCTTTGTCGATCCGCGCTTTGAAGTGGGGGAGGAGTTTAAGAAAGGCGACGTCATTCTCGAACTCGATGAAGTCAATTATCGGGCTGCGGTAGCGCAGGCGAAAGCGACGGTAGCCGACGCGGAACTTTTGGTGAAACAGGAAGAGGCCCGCAGCACTCAAGCGGCGCGCGATTGGAAGAAGATTGGTAATGGTCAGCCAGCGAGCGAGATGGTTCGCCGGGTTCCTTTTCTTGCGAGTGCGAGGGCTCATCAGGTTTCCGCGGAAGCGATGCTTGAAAAGGCAAACAAGGATTTGGCTCGAACGAGGATTCAAGCTCCCTTTGACTGTCGGGTTAGCGAAGCCCTCTTCGATATCGGGGCGACTGTTGTAACCGGCACGCGACTTGGTGAGGTTTACGACACCTCTGAATTTGAGGTGCGTCTGCCCTTTTCGCTTACCGATTTTTCAGAACTTCCTTCCGATGCGAAGGTGCAGATTTCCGCGACGCTTGGTGGAACAGAATATCACTGGGATGCTAAAATTATCCGCACGGAAGGCGACGTGGATCGGACCACTCTTTCGGCCTATGTTATCGCTGAAATTGAACCGAATCCCGAAGCGCCCGATGCTTTCAGGACGCCGCTTCCCGGAATGTTTGTGCGAGCTGTGGTCAGCGGAGCTCAGCTGAAAGGGGTGATTCCGGTTCCGCGAAATGCGGTGCGCGGGCGAGACCAGGTCGCCGTGCTGAATGAGAAAAATGAACTCGAGTTGAGGACCTTGAAAATCAGGCGAAGCTCCGCTGATTTTGTCTACACGACCGGGGGCGTAGAAGCGGGCGAACGTGTTATTTTAACGAAGCAGGGACTCCCCGTGATTGGGATGAAACTTGAGGCCGCTTCAACCAGAGAAGTCCAGCCTAAGTAAGTCATGGAAAAAGCGATTAAATGGTTCAGCGGTAATCATGTTGCGGCCAACTTTCTTATGCTTGCCGTCGTTGTGGCGGGCTTCACGACGTGGTTTCAGCTTCGAAAAGAGATCTTTCCCGAGACGTCTTTCGATGCCGTCGTTGTCAGTGTCCCGTATCCCAATGCCACTCCCGAAGAGGTGGTCAATGGCGTCATCATTCCGATGGAAGAAGCAATTTCAGATGTCGAAGGAATCAAGCGCGTCACCTCAAATGCCAGTCGGAATATCGGAGCGCTTACGGTTCAGGTGGATACCGGATACGAGACGCGCAATGTCATGGATGACGTGAAGACGAAGATCGATGCGATCAGCAACTTTGCTGAAAATGCCGAACGTCCGGTCCATGAAGAACTCATCGTCAATCGCCAGATCCTTAGCTTGGCGATCAGTGCGGAGACCGACGAGGCGAGCTTGCGAGAGTATGCCGAGTCGATTCGCGATGGCTTGTTGAATTATGAGAGTAAAAATGCGTCCGGATTTTCTGCCAAGATTCAGCGCTTTCTAAAAGGGACTCCCGAAATCAAGAAAGTGGAGTTGGCATCGGTCCGCCCCTTCGAAATTTCCATCGAGGTTTCCGAAGACCAATTGCGCCAGTATGGTTTGTCCTTGAGTGATGTTGCTGCCGCTGTGCGAGGGACTTCGTTGGATCTCCCAAGTGGTTCGGTGAAAACGTCATCGGGCGAGATTGTTGTGCGGGCCGTGGGTAAACGTTATCGCGGAGAAGACTTTCAAAATATCATTGTAAGGACTCTTCCCGATGGCTCGGAAATTCGACTGGATCAGGTTGCCGAGGTGATCGACGGTTTCGAAGATGTGGAACTCACCTCGACCTTTAATGGGCGGGAGGCTGTTGTTCTTCATGTCTTCCGTGTGGGGGAGCAGGACACTCTGACGATTGCCGCTCTCGCGAAAGAATATCTCGCGCAAATGGACAAGCCTCCGGGAGTTGAGGTGGAAGTCTGGAACGATGCCAGCCTCATGCTGCAGGGCCGCCTTGATCTCCTAAAGAGGAACATTGGTTGGGGTTTGCTGCTCGTTCTTCTGGTGCTCGCGCTTTTCCTCCGTCCTAGTTTGGCCTTCCTCGTTGCTCTGGGAATTCCGGTTTCCTTTGCCGGTGGCATTTGGCTCATGCCGGAGCTGGGGGTGTCGATCAATATGATCTCGGCTTTCGCCTTCATCCTCGTGCTTGGAATCGTGGTCGATGACGCCATCGTGGTCGGTGAAAATGTTTACACGCGCATTCAGGGTGGTGAGCATCCGCGCGAAGCAAGTTGGAAAGGGACGCATGAAGTGGGCGTGGTGGTGATTTTTGGAATTCTCACGACGATGGCAGCCTTCACTCCGATGCTGGGACTCAGCGGAGTGAGTGGAAAAATTTGGCCCAATATCCCGCTGGTGGTCATTCCTGTTCTCGGCTTTTCGCTTCTGCAGTCGAAGTTCGTTCTCCCGGCCCACTTGGCACTTTTGAAGCCCACTTCGTCCGAGCCCAAACGGAATCCACTTTCGAAACTCCAGAATGCGATCTCCTCAGGCTTGCTGCGGTTTGTGGATGTTGTTTACACCCCATTTCTGGCGCTCTGTTTACGTTTTCGCTACATCGTTCTGGTGGCCTTTGGTTCGCTGGTGATTCTCTCCGTTGCTTTGGTCGCCAATAAATGGGTTCCGTGGGAGTTCTTCCCGAAGGTGGAAGGCGAAATCCTTTCGGCGAAACTTGAGATGCCTCTGGGCGCGCCCTTTTCGGAAACCCAGGAAGTGATTCGAAAGCTTGAGGAAGCAGCACTGCAATTGGGTAGTGAAATCACGGATAGAGAAGGAAACTCGATCGTGGTGAATGTTCTTGCGACTTCCGGGATGCAGCCTTTTCAAGGGGGCTTTTCTCCGGGTGGACCTCCGACAGGAACGCATCTGGGTGAAGTCACGCTGGAGCTGACGCCGGCCAAGGATCGCGATATTTCTTCAGGGGAGATCAAGGTGATCTGGCAGGAACTCGTTGGTAACCTGCCGGGCGTGGTGGCACTTAGCTTTAAATCGGAGACTGCTGGTGGTGGCAATGCCATCGATATCAATCTGACTGGAAACGATAGCGATGAGCTTGAGGATGCAGCCGAGTGGGCGACCGAGAAGCTGAAGGAATACAAGGGCGCGATTGAGATATCGAACTCGGATCGTCGGGGACGTGAGGAACTCATCGTTCGTGAGTTGACACCGCGAGGGAAAGCGCTTGGGTTCAATTTGGCGAATGTCATGAGACAGGTCAGGGATGCTTTCTATGGAAACGAAGTGCAACGGCTTCAGCGCGGAAGGGACGAGGTCAAGGTGATGGTGCGCTATCCCGAGGAAGAGCGACGTTCACTAGCGAACTTTGAGCAAATGAAATTGCGCACTCCACAGGGTGGGGAAGTCCCAATTTTGGAGATCGTTGAGCCTGACTATGGTCGGGGGCCAGCGACAATTTCCCGGGTTGATCGCTTCCGAACGATCAGTCTTAAAGGGGATGTCGATCTTGCTGGTGGCTACAACTCGAATGAAATCGTGGGTCGCTACACCAAGGAAGTGCTTGATGTCATCGGCGATAAGTTCCCCGGGGTTCGATACACCTATGAAGGCGAGCAGAGTGACCAGCGAGATAGCATGCGCGAGATGAGTATCGGTTTTGTGGGAGCGCTCATGCTCATGTATGTGCTCATGGCCATTCCGCTAAAGAGTTACATTCAGCCTTTGATTGTAATGAGCGTGATTCCTTTTGGCATGGTGGGAGCAATCGCTGGCCATATTTTGCTGGGGCTAAATCTGAGTATCATGTCGATGTGCGGCATCGTGGCTCTTGCCGGAGTGGTGGTGAATGATTCACTTGTGCTGGTCGACTACGTGAACAGGCATCGTAAGAAAGGTCTCTCGGTTTACGAGGCCGCTACCCGAGCGGGGGCCCGTCGTTTCCGGCCGATTATTCTCACGTCGCTCACCACGTTCGCGGGGCTCATGCCGATGCTTCTGGAGACCGATATGCAGGCGAAGTTTCTGATTCCGATGGCGGTGTCATTGGGATTCGGAATCCTTTTCGCGACGGCGATTACTTTGATTCTGCTGCCGTCTGTTTATCTCGTTCTTGAAGATATTCGGAGGCCATTCAGTAGGTCAAAGGATGGTTCCTCATCGTAAGAGCGATTGGGGCTGTGGATTTACGGAGCGACCATGGGAGAGCTTGGCCTAGACTGAAGGAAAACTCATTTCGGCAAAAAGTGACACCCGGTGATCCACGAAGGAACCACCGGGTGTCGTCTTGCCATATTCTTGCCTTGGGAAATCTTACTTAGGCACGTAGATCTCTGAGCCCCGTGCAAGGAGGGTGGCCCGGGGGTAATTCCACCCGTTGAGCGAATTCAGCTGCTCAGTGGAGGTGCGGTGCTTGGAAGCGAAGTCGGAGAATGTTGTTTCGCTGGTCAAAATGACCGAGGAAACGGGTCTCGGAGTGGCCGGCCCCGACTCCTCCATCTCAGGAGGAGTCGGGGCCGGAGTTGCCTCCATTTTAGCCACCGGCGGCGTTGGCGATTTCTTGCGAGTCGAGATCGGAGTTGCGGTGGATTTCTTGGAGGTGACGTTGTGGGTGCGTGCAGTTGTCGATGATTTTTTAGCGGAGCTGGAGCGAGTCTCAAGTGCAGCGGCCGGTGAACCGGAAACTTTCAGCTTTTGGCCGCTCATGATACGCGCGGGGCTTACGCCAGGGTTGAGCTGAGTGAGCTTACCAACGGAAATGTCATTTACGCGGGCGATGCTGTAAAAGGTGTCGCCCTTCTTGATGGTGTGATTGGAGGGATTCGCTGGAGTGGCGGCCTTCTTCTCAGGAGCGGTCTTTGCGAAAGCCACTTTGCTGGTTTCTCCGACAATGAGTTCCTGTCCGACCTGCAGGAGGGAAGGATCGGAGATCTGGTTCCACTTGATGAGCTGAGTGTAGCTCGTCTCGTTCTGGCGAGCGATTGAGCTGAGAGTGTCGCCTGATTTTACGGTGTAGGTCGTCTTGTTGGATGAGGTCGCGGTAAGCTGTCCTTTCAATGCCGAGATTTCGGTTTGGATGCAATGGAGGTCTTTTTCCTTAGCTGAGATCTGTGACAGAATGCTGACCTTGGACTCTCCAGCTGCTGTGAGAGCGAGCACTGCAATAAGAGTGGAAGTGAGAGTAAATGTTTTCATGTCGAAATAGACTTTAAACCAAAGTTCGAATAATGGTCAACTTTATTTTTAATATTTGTTAATAAAAATACTCGGTTTTTCAAAAAACATGTAAATTACTCTAATCATCAAGCGTTCTGGGTGATCGATCTCTTAAGAAAAAATGTAGCGGTGGAATAGGAGAGTCTAATAGTGGGAAAATAGATCTAAGGAAGATGGCTAGAGGATCGTTCCTAAGGTAATTCAAAACTGTATGGCAAAAGGAGAGGCGGAGATGACAACGACGCACGATGACTTTGTGAGGCAGGCGCTCAATGAGTTTGAGTCGCCGCTGATCGGGTATGCGGTCACCTTTCTTCACGATGTCGACCGTGCGAAGGATGTCGTGCAGGACACCTTCATTCGACTTTATCAGCAGGATATCGAGAAAGTGAGAGATGGGTTGAAGACTTGGCTCTTCACGGTTTGTCGAAATCGGGCTCTAGATGTCCTGCGGAAGGAGAAGAGGGTTGTTGCCTTAAATGAGGATGAGTTAGCCCAAGTGGCCACTACTCGTCGAACCCCGGCCGAAAGAGTAGACCTTGAAGAACGAGTCGCTCAGATGAGGAGTGGGCTTGAGCGTCTCTCTGAAAACCAGCGGGAAGTCATTCTCTTAAAGTTCGAACAAGGACTCAGTTATCAGGAGATCAGTGAAGTCTCCGGCCTCAGCGAGGGGAATGTGGGCTTCCTGATCCACACCGGCCTCAAGCGACTCCGGGGATTCCTTCCCAAAGACCTCACCGCCAATCTTACCCCCCAAACAGCTTAAGAAGATGAAGATCACAAAAGACGATCCCCGTTTAACGGCCTTTGCTCTCGGTGAACTCCCGGAGCGGGAGTATGCGTCGATGGAAGTCGCGCTTGCCCAGAATCCCCTGCTTATGAGGGAGGCGGAAGAGGTGGGAGGACTTGGTGCTTTGATCACCGAATCGCTTGGCGGCTCGAAGTTGACCTTGGGAGAGGATCGCTACGAAGAGATCTTTAGAGCGGGGAAGCGCCCTGATGCGGACGTCATTGTCCTTGAGAACCGGCGCAAGCTACGGAGCCAATCGTTTCTAGCGATCGGCGGAGTGGCGGCGGTAGTGACTTTGGGGTTTTATCTCTTGTCTAAGACGGTGGTCGATACTCCTGGCGGTCTTACTGGTATAGATTCCGGCGCGGGGGATTCACAGGCGGCAAGAGGGAACGATGGAGATTTAGGGCCTTCGGATACTTCTGCGATTCTAACCGAAACTGCGAGCAAGCGGCAGAGCTTCTCGGCAAAAAAGGTAATGGTGAACGAGCTGACCGCTTGGCCTCTTCCTCTCAACATGGGAAGGGTTGATCTACTCAAATACGAACGCTCGCTCAGTAAGGGAATCCCGAAAGCGGTGAAGATCGAAGAATGGATCAATGCAGGGCAGGGCTCTTTTGAACCGATGGTAGAGGTAGCGGGTGTCAGCATGGCGGCCGAGTTGGGAGGCTGTCCCTGGGATGCAACAAAGCATCTCCTGTTGATTCAGGTGGCGGATATCAAACCCGGAGGATCGGCCCCGATCTTAAAAGGGAATCTTGTTTTGGAACAGAATCGGGTGATCTCAGCGCGTTTCCTTGCCAGTGCCGATCTCGAAGGAGAGGGTCCGGAGGAATCCATCTTTAAATCTGATTCCTCGACCGCTCTTCTTTACGAACTTGAACTGAGTCCGGGCGAAGGACGTGTGGCGGGTATTGATTTTGAGGTCGGCAGTCGAGGGGATGACTCAAAGAGTTCTTACCTTCCAATCTTAGCAAAGAGCGAGAGTCCCTCACTCCATTTTGAGACTGCGGTGACGATGGCCCGATTTGCGAAAGTCATGAATGAGGGGGTTAAAGATGGGGAATGGGAGGAAATCGCCCAATTGGCCAACGCTCTTCTCGAAAAGGTGAGCGATTCTCATACCCGCTATGCTTTGGATCTTATCTTGCTCACTGCCGAGGGGATCAAAAAGTAAGCGTCTCGAGTAGGTCGGTGAGTTCGCGGGTCAACTGAAGTCGCTGCGGTTTGTCGAAGCCAATCCAGAGGATCACGATTCGATCTTCGCGGAGGTAGATGTCCCAGTGATCGAACCTTGCGATTGAATAACCAGACAAGATGCCGGGAAGTGTCTTGGGGGCCGATTCGGGTGAAAAGGCAGGAAAGAAGGCGGCCGGCCGATTGAAGAGTTCACTTTCTCCATTCTCTACCTTGCGCACGAAGCAGGGAGTCGGGCGCTGTCCTCCTCCTAAAAGCGTGGCATAGGCGGTCGCCAATTCGAGAGGGGAGACGGTAAAATCTCCGCGGTAGAGATCGTCGCCTTTGCCGAATTGTCCATCGAGTCCGAAGCGCTTGAGAAGTCGGATCATTTCGGTGTCTCCAAGTTGCCGACCGGTAGTGACTGGTTTTCCGGGAACCGGGAGCTGACTGCGTTCCAAGGCAGCGGCGTTGATCAGGGGCTCTGCAAGGGAAATGCCCAAGCCTCGATGCATATCGAGGGCTCGATTGAATCCGGTCGGTTGTTCACCTAAACACCCTACGATTGCGAGGATATCACCGTTGCGGGGATCGAGAGCGATTGAAGCGGCTTGGCTACCACGGGGAAGGGGGAGATTGTTTAAGGTTTTTTCGATCTTCTTCTGAAGGTCGCGGTCGAGCGAGCAGGTAACTTTGAGGCCGCCCTCGGTGATTTGCGAGGAATCGAGGACCATTTCCAGAGGTCTTCTCAAGGCTCGTTCCGCGTGGCCGGATGAAGGGAGTTCGTCATTCGGGTCGCGTAGCTCGAGAGGTTCTGCTTTGATGTCTCCAAGTGTCGTCAAGTCGATTTTTTCTAAGGCGAGCATGCGCTCCACAACTTCGTCACGTTGGCGGGTCGCTCCTTCCAGATTACGGAATGGACTGCAGGCGTGGGGCGCTCGAATGATGCCAGCGAGTAAGGCAGATTGGCCGCGATTGAGTTGGGTGGCATCTTTTCCAAAGTAAGTGAGAGCCGCCTCTTCCAGTCCGTGACAGCCAGCACCGAAATAGATTCGATTGAGATAGTGAGTAAGAATCTCATCCTTGTTGAAATTTGATTCGATCCGAAAGGTGAGCGCGATTTCGAGCGCTTTGCGGCTGAGCGATTTTTTGGCCCGAAGGTCGTAGGTGTTCCGCGCGAGTTGCATCGTGAGAGTCGATGCCCCTTGGGTGAAATCGAAGTCCATGATGTTTCGGAGAGTGGCTCTTCCCAGACCCCGTGGATCCACTCCGTTGTGGGTCATGAAGCGAACGTCTTCGCGGGCAAAAAGGGCATCTTTGAAAAAGGAAGGAAGTGCTTTGGCATCGACCAACCGTCGCTTGGTTCCATGGACGGTCCCGCACTCACGGCCTTCGCGATCGAAGAGGACGGTGCGGGCTGGCATCTTCGCGACTTCATCCAGATTGTATTTGCTCGCTTGATAGAAGAACCAACCCGCGACCAAGAGTGCAGGAATCAGAAGGGTGAGCGCGCTACGCCAAGCGAATTCCCAGACGCGTCGTAACCTCTGGCGCCAGATCATTCCGCGCATTCTTTGTTCCGAGGAGTTCCAGTTGCTCATCGGGAAAGGGGGTTAGCGCATGACGGGCAGAGGTGCACCGACGTTCGCTGTTTCAGGAGGCTTAACTTTGATCTGCTTTCCATCTGGAAGGGGATAGTTGTCTCCACATAGGGGGACGACCGTGAGATAGAGAACCTCGCCGCCTTCGTAATCTATCGAACTTACATGAAGAATAGCGGCACAGTCGCGCACCTTTTCTAAAACGAGTGAGTCGCCAGGGGCGAAGAGTGCGCTTGCGTCGTCATCGGTTGGGAAAATGCACTCAATAAATACGGGGTAATCGAGAGGGTCCGACACCGAGTCCGGCTTTACCTGCGCCTGGGCTTTCACCACGATGCCTGATGGCAGGAAGTCCTCGTCGGTGAGTGTCCGGGTGGAGAGGATTTTGAATTCGCCCTTCACGTAAGTGAGGAACTCCGATTTGTCATAATTAGTGACGTAAGCCCGAAGTAACTCGTGGTTGAGAGCCTGGAGGTCTTCATTTTTAAAGCGCTCGAATTCCGCTTCCAGTTCCGGAGGATCAGCCGTCCGACGGGGCTTGGGCGCTGAGGTAGGAATAAATTTTTCGAGCGGGTCCAGTCGGCCCACTTTGATCATGAGTTGATAGCTCTGGGCATTGGTGGGATCACGAAATAAGTTGAGGCAAATGATCCAAGAGGTGATCGCGAAGGCGATGGCGAGAATGTTGGCGAGCAGCCACCAGAAGAGAGGTGGACGGCTCTTTACAAACTCTTCGATTTCTTGCTTGGCCATCCCTTACTTACACTGAGTGCCGTCAAGGGCAGGGTCGTATTCCGGCTTCTTGCCTTCTTCGCTAGGCTCGAAGGAAGTTCCGCAGCCGCATGAGCGAGCGGCATTTGGATTAAAAATCTTGAATCCGCGATCAGAGAGAGAATCGGTAAATTCGACCGAGCAACCGCGCAGAAAATCGAAGGAATCCGCGGCTACAATAAAACGGGTTCCTGCCAAATCGATGACTTCATCGCCTGCTTCAACCTCACCGACACGCATGGTGTAAGCTAAGCCGGCGCATCCTCCACGCTCTACTCCTAGTCGTAGGCCCGAGCCCTCCGGCGCGTCCTTGGCTTTGAGGAGCGCAATCAATTCTTCAGCAGCTTTATCGGTGACGGTGATCATTTGGATTTTTCTTGGCTTAAGCTTACGGCCAGTAAGCAGGAGTTCCAGCGTTCTTTTTATTCACAACATCTTGAATTTTTCGTGATCCGGCTTGTCACAAGTCGCTTTGGCCGTTTGACTTCTAAGAAGTTTTACTCAATGTATTTTCTAGGGGTTGAATCAGCAACACGGGCGACACGAGCAATCGTAGTCGATCTCGATTCTGCATGCGTCGTCGCATCGGCGACCGCTCCTCATAGTTTCATCGAAGGCTTGCCCGCAGGGCACCTCGAGCAGGATCCGGCAGATTGGGTCACGGCCCTTGATCAAGCGGTGCGGGGCTGCCTGCATCAACTGGGTCCGAAGAAAGACGAGGTTGTGGCAATGGCGGTAGGTGGCCAATCGAAGGGGATGGTCATTCTCGATCAGAAAAATCAAATTATCCGCCCTGCAAAGGTGGCGGGTGATCGCTCCACCGGAAAACAAGTCGACCAATTTAATAGAGAGTTTGGAGGACCTCCGGGATTGTGTGAACTCACAGGGAATGCACTCGATGAGGATGGGCTCGCGGCGCAAATTCTCTGGCTGAAGGAACGTGAGCCCTACAATTTTCAAAAGGCGGCCTCGGTGATGCAGCCGCGCGATTTTCTCAACTACTGGCTGACGGGAGTTCCTCGTGCTGAGATGGGCGATGCTTCCCGGACTGGGCTTCTCGATGTGAAGACGGGGAATTGGCATGAGATGATCATCGAGTTCATTGATCCGCGCCTTTTTGAAATGCTTCTGCCACTTGGTGGTGATGCTCCCTCCTTAGGCGGGCTTCGTAAGGAAGTGCTTCAAAGCTGGGGCCTCTCGCGGGAGATCTTGGTGAGTGCTGGCAGCGGGAGTGTGATGATGAGTGCGCTGGCAAGTGGCAGTTCCCACCTGGGAACAGCAGTGCTCGAACTCGGGGTTACTGGTGCGGTGTGGGGACTCTCGGCTCAACCTCACGTTGATCCCCGAAATGAGGTGTCGATGTGGTGTGATGCAACGCATCAGTGGTTGGCTCATTTTGAAGAAGATCAGGCCGTTGCTTCTCTGGAAATGGTGCAGGATCATTACGGCTGGAACGGGCAACAAATGGAATTAGCAGCCTCTTCTTCGGAAATAGGAGCGGGTGGCCTCATGGCGCTTCCATTGGGACACGGGACCAAGCATCAGAGCGGGGAAGGAATGTTTTACGGGATCACCATGAGGAACTTCACGCCGAGTAATATGGCCCGTGCGACGCTGGAGGGAATCGCGGTAAGACTTGCTTATGGATATCATCGGATGAGTGAATTGGGAATCGATTTTGGGACGGTCTGCGTCACTGGACGGGGAGCGGGTAGCCAATTTTGGAGACAGCTCATTGCCGATGTCTGCGGAGTGAAAAGCTACTCGCTTAAGAATCAAGAGGGGGCGGCGCTCGGTGCAGCGATCCATGCTGCGGTGGCATATTTTCAGCAGACCGGAGAGGGCCTTAGCTTTTCCGAAATGGCAGCCTACGCCGTGATCACCGACGAGGAAAGTTGGTGCGAGCCGGACGAGGGTCGTCATCAGTTCTATCTTAATCAACTTTCTAAGCAGCAGTATCTCGCCGAGACCCTCATCGGGTCAGGATTCCTCGTGTAGCGATGAGCAATGATATCCGAGGGAATTGGAAAACGATCTACGGCGGAAAGCTCGCAGGTTGGCTCATCTACCTCTTGGGATTTACCTTTCGGGTAGAGGTCAAAGGGTGGCGTGATGAATTCGCCGATCCTGATCGTCAGCTCATTCATGTCTTTTGGCACAACCGGATTTGCGGGCTCCTTCCGCTTTGGACGAAACGATTCAAAACGCGGGAGACCGTCGTGTTGGCCAGTGCGAGCAAGGATGGCGCGGCCATCGAAGCTGCGGTGGGAGTTTACGGAGTCGGATCGGTGAGAGGATCGAGCAGTCGACGGGGGGCTGCTGCCTTGATCGCGCTCAAGAAGGCGGCGAAGAGCGGGAAGGATCTCATTATCACGCCCGATGGTCCTCGTGGTCCCCGGTATTCGATGCAACCAGGTGTCATTAAGCTGGCGCAAACAACAGGGCTGCCGCTTCTTCCCATCTCACTTTATTTTGAAAACTGCTGGCGTTTGAAGACTTGGGATCGCTTTGTCATTCCCAAGCCCTTCAGTAAAATGACGCTCATTTTTCGGGAACCGCTTGAGATTCCCCGTCAGCTTGGTGAAGATGAGTTCGAGACCGCGCGCTTGAATTTGCAAAAGATCCTGCTCGAAGGAATCGACGACCTCCCAGAAGATCATGCCGACAATCATTGATGGAAAAGAAGTAGCCGCCCAGGTCCTCGCCGAGTGCGCGCAGGAAATCGTTGAGCTGAAATCTCAAGGGATTACTCCCGGCCTCGCCGTCGTCTTGGTGGGGGAAGATCCCGCCTCGAAGGTTTATGTGAGTTCCAAGGTGAAGAAGTGCGCTGAGCTGGGACTTCATTCTGAAAAAATCGTTCTCTCAAAAGAGGCGACTCAGGAGGAGGTGCTCGCTGTGGTGGAACGGCTCAATCTCGATCCTGCGATCCACGGAATTTTGGTTCAATCACCACCGCCCCCTCAGATCGATGAAGAGGCGATCGTGCGGGCAATCAATCCAGCGAAAGATGTCGACGGTTTTCATCCTGAAAATGTTGCCAAACTGGCTCTCGAAGATTCTTCCGGATTTGTGCCCTGCACTCCGGCGGGCTGCATGCGGCTTCTTGCTGCGGCAGGCGTAGAGACATCGGGCAAAGAAGCGGTCGTTGTCGGTCGTAGCATGATTGTTGGTAAGCCGATGGCGCTCCTTTTGGTGGCAAAGGGAAGTGATGCCACGGTGACGATTGCTCATTCCCGGACTAAGAACCTCGCTGAGGTCTGTCGTCGCGCGGATATCGTGGTGGCGGCGGTTGGAATCCCTAATTTCATCAAAGCCGAGCACATCAAAGACGGCGCTGTCGTGATCGATGTCGGGATCAATCGAGTGGAAGATGCTTCGCGAAAAAGCGGCTATCGTCTGTGCGGAGATGTCGACTTCGAGGCGGTCGCTGACAAGACGCACGCCATCACGCCTGTTCCCGGAGGGGTGGGCCCGATGACGATCGCGATGTTGATCAAGAATACCATCAAAGCGGCCCGCTAACTTTCGTTATTGGAACTGCAGCTTGAGTCCTTTTTGGGCCCAGTATTTCACGAGCTTGGCCTCGATTGCGCCGGCTTGCTCCGCGAGGAGAAGCCGGGGCAGCTCTTCCCGGTGGTCTCTCACCTTTTGCGCCGCTTCGAGGAATTTTTGGACTTCGCTGCGTCGCTTCTCTCCGCCATGGAAATAGAAGTGCGTCAAGAGAAGGGACGAGGAATAGAGTTCCATCACTTCGTAGTTCTCTCGTTTCGCAACGAGTCGGTTCCAGCCCCGCCAATCGAGATTAAGCAAGGTGGATAGCTTGATGACGCGATTTACCGGGATCTGCGGGTCGCTATGTTTCTTGATGCGATCCCGGACTTTTTGTTCAATTTTGGTGAAGTCGAATGTGCCGGCGTTTCCGTGGGTCGCCGCAAAATACTCGGCGACGCCCTCGAAGAACCAAGGCCGGGTCCGCCAGAGGAACTCATGCATTTGCAAGTGAGCGAGTTCATGGACGAGGATGGAGTAGTCTGCCTTCGGGCCAAGGCGTGAACCGCCATTTGGATCGGGGTAGAATTGACTCCAGAGAAGGAGGACGGTTTTGCTGCGGCCGTTGTAAAACCCGGCTGCGCCTTGAGTTCCTCCGGCTTTGATAAAGGATTCTTCGTCGGCACAGATGAGGATGCGCGGGAGATCAGCTTGTGGAGGAGCTGAGAGAGGTAGGGGGATTTTCTCTAAAACGAGCGCGACCGATTCCGCGCTTTGAGTAAATTTTTGCAGCAGTGACGGTTTGAGTGCAAGTTCGCTATCGATGCGGTAATGTTTCGTGCGATAATGATGCAGGCCGTCTTTGACGCCGAGATCTTGATACTTTCCTTGAGAGGGTCCGGGCTTGAATCCGCGGGGCCATTCCTGACCCTGGAGCAAGCCGACGAGAAGGATGCTAAGAATTGCTCTCATTGAGCGGGACGATTTTGATCTTGCCGCTTTGCGGCTGAAGGTTCCCCAGAAGAGTGTCGCTGGCCTTTTTTTGCGGAGCGTCTTTGCCATCGAGAGCGCTTTTGAGGGCTTGCTCAACGAGTTGGCCACAATGAATTTTCATGGGAGGAAGAGGGCCGAGGTCACCGGAGAGTTCGTTAGGCTTTAGATTACGAGCTTCCTCGGGGGTCTTGCCCTTGAGCAGTTCGGTGGCCATTGACGCGACCGCAATCGCGGTTTGGCAGCCAAAGGCTTGGAAAGAGGCGCGGTCGATGACCTTCTTGCCATCCTTCTCCGTGAATTTGAGCCACATCCGGAGCATGTCGCCACAATCGGGTGAACCGACGGTGCCGACGCTATCGGCATCCGCCATTTCACCCACATTCTGGGGCTTGGAAAGGGCTTCTTTGGCACGGTCTTCGAATTCACTCACGCTGGGAATTTAAGGCCAGTCGCAGATCATACAAGGGTAGGCTTGAAAAAGGGAGGAGCCTCTGTCATTTCCGGCCCGCGATGTCTGAATTGCCCAAGGCCTACGAGCCCACCGAAGTCGAGAAGTCCTGGTATCAAGCTTGGCTCGACGCCCAGTGTTTCGAAGCAGATCCGAATTCGGAGAAGACTCCTTACTCGATTGTGGCCCCTCCTCCAAATGTCACGGGGATTCTTCACCTTGGGCACGTCCTTAATAATACCATTCAGGACATCCTTGCACGTCGAGCCCGCCAGAAGGGCTGTGAGGTTCTTTGGCTTCCGGGAACTGATCACGCTGGCATCGCAACGCAGACCAAGGTCGAGCGTCAGCTTCGTGATGAAGAAGGGAAGACGCGCCGTGATGTCGGTCGCGAAGCCTTCCTTGAAAAGGTGTGGGACTGGAAAGAGAAGCACGGCGGGATTATCATCAATCAGCTCAAGCGTCTCGGCTGTTCCTGTGACTGGAGTCGCGAGCGTTTCACGATGGATGCCGAATATTCTGAGTGGGTCTCGAAAGTTTTCAGCGATCTTTTCAAAGAGGGTCTCATCTACCGAGGCAAGCGCATGGTGAACTGGTGCCCGGTTTCGCTGACCGCGCTTTCCGATGAAGAGGTGATCATGAAGCCTCAGAAGTCGAAGCTCTTCTACATGAAATACGAGCTGGTCGATGAGCCCGGACAGTTTTTAGAAATTGCCACGACGCGTCCCGAGACGCTCATGGGTGATGTGGCCGTAGCGGTGAGTCCAAAAGACGAGCGCTACGCTAAGTTCATTGGAAAAAAAGTGAAGCGACCTTTCCCGGCGGCTGAGATTCCGGTTGTGGCCGATGATCACGTGGATCCCGAGTTCGGAACGGGTGCGCTCAAGATCACGCCAGCCCACGACAAAGCCGACTTTGAAATCGGGATGCGCAATGATCTCGAAATTATCGACGTTTTCCATCCCGATGGCACCGTCAATTGCCCCGAGGTTCCTGATCTTGATGGCCTCGACCGTTTTGTGGCTCGTAAGAAAGCAGCCGCCAAGATCGAGGAAATGGGCTTGATGATTAAAGTGGAGGAATACGACAATAATGTCGGTTTTTCTGAGCGTGCCGACGTGCCGATCGAGCCCCGTATTTCGATGCAGTGGTTCCTGAAGTATCCCGCCGTGGAAGAAGCGAAGGCCGCGGTTGCCGATGGTGATATTTCTTACCGTCCTGCGCATTGGTCCAAAACCTATGCGAACTGGATGAATGGTATTCAGGATTGGTGCGTCTCGCGTCAGCTCTGGTGGGGTCATCGCATTCCCGTTTGGTATCGTAAGGAGAAAGAAGGGGAGCTGCAGAATGCGGAATCCCTCACCTTGGCTGATCTTGAAACTGGAGATCTCCATGTGAGCACCGAGCCTCCGGCGGATCCTGAAAACTGGACTCAGGACGGCGACGTTCTCGATACTTGGTTTAGTTCTTGGCTCTGGCCTTTTGCGACGATGCAAAACGTGGGCGAGGAGTCTGATTTGGTGAAGAAATTCTACCCCACGAATGATCTCGTGACGGGTCCGGACATCATCTTCTTTTGGGTCGCGCGCATGGTGATGGCGGGCTATCGCTTCAAAGATGAGCTTCCGTTTAAGAACGTCTTCTTCACGGCGATCATCCGCGATATTCAAGGTCGTAAAATGAGTAAATCGCTCGGTAATTCGCCGGATCCGATTGATCTCATGGAGAAGTATGGCGCTGATGGGCTCCGCTTTGGCCTCATGCGCATTGCGCCCGTGGGCTCCGATGTTCGTTTCGACGAAGCGCAGATCGAGGAGGGCCGTAACTTCGCCAATAAGATCTACAATGCCTGCCGCTTCCGTCGTATGGCTGGAAGTGAGTCGTTCGGAGAGACGGACCTTAGCACGCTGACGCTGCGCCCTTACCATCTCGAAATTCTCGCGGGCTGCGATGATCTCGCAGTGAAACTGGAGGAAGCCTATGCGGATTACCGTTTCAATGAAGTCGGAGCCTTGCTCTACGATTTCCTCTGGGCTGAGTTCTGCGATAAGTTCCTGGAAGCGGTGAAGGGGGACCTTCGTGATGATGCTACCGAGGAAGCCGGGCGGGCCACGCTCTCGGTCTTTGATGCCGTGATGGCTCGTTTCCTTCAGTGCCTGCATCCGTTCATGCCTCACCTCACTGAGGAGCTGACGGCGCGCATGGGATACATTTCCGAAGGAGATTTCCTGATGGAAAAAGAGCTGCCGACGGAAACCCTTCTTTCTGGAATCTCAGCGGACCTTGTAAGGGCGGGACGCGAGCAGGCTACCGCAGTGTATGAAACAGCGAGCCGACTTCGAAATCTCAAAGCGGAATACCGTCTCGCGGCGCGCAAGGACGTTCGTTTTATTGCAAAGAGCGGTCCTGATTGGCTCGAAGCAGAGGCTGCCACCCTTTCGCTCCTTGTGGGGGCTGAGGGCGTCACTCGTGATGAATCTTACCTGCCGGAACAGGGAACTCCAGGTGCGGTGACTGCTGCCGGGGAACTCTTCATGCCTCTTGATGGCTTGATTGACGTGGCGGCAGAGCAAGTGCGTCTTGATAAGGAAATCGAAAAGATCGGAAAAGAAGTCAGCAAGTGTCAGAATAAACTCGGGAATGAAAGATTTGTCGCCAATGCCAAGCCGGAGGTAGTTGAGGTTGAGCGCCAACGACTTGAGGAGTGGCAGACTAATCTTGCTCAGCTTGAAAAAATGCGCGCCGATCTGGGATAGTGAAAATTTAACTGTTCATCGTATAGGTGAATTAGTTGAATCCAACGAACAATGATAGAGGATCAAGCCATCTCGAAAATCCCTGACTTAGGGAAGTTCAGCATTGACTTGCTCGGCGCCGTGGGGATCGCAAATGTTTCCCAACTTGCCCAAGCTGACCCCGATATCCTGCATTTGGATCTGACAAAGGCAAACGACGTGTTGGTCCTTCGGGAAAGCTCTCCATCGCCGAAGGAGGTGATCAGCTGGATTGAGAGCGCCCGGGAAATCACGGGGATCGAAGGCGCGCAATTTGATTCGGACCTCGATCAACTCGCAGAGATCGAAGAAATACTGGTGGCCATTCCAGTTCATGGGAAGCGGCTCGCCGAGCAAGGGATCAAGGCGACCGATGTTCCGGTGATGGAAACGGTTGTCTCGGGAATGAAGGAAAAGAAGACACTCCCCAGAACTCAACCGATCACGAATCCGAAAAGGGAATTTCAGCCGGATGCAGACCCTGCAGAGAAATTGGTTTCCCTTCGTCGAAAAGTCCCGGAACGTCCTCCGTTCAGCAAAAAGAATCCGCTCGCGATTCCCGAAGAAGTTTCCCTTCTTCAAGACGTCCCGGAACGTCCTCCGGCCAGCAAATGGAATTCGTTCGCGATTCCCGAAGAAAAGCCGCAAATCACCCCTTTGCTGTCGAAGAGAAAACAAGACGTTCGCGTTTCCGCGAGTAAGGGGCTGAACACGGGAAAAAAACTTCATTCACGAACCTTTATTAGGGGTGTCTTGAATCCCCATATGTGGAGAATGCGGATTTCCTCTCTCATCACTTTGCTAATGTTTGCTCTGATGCCTGCAAGTCTCGTCGCTCTGGGCATGGTGATGAAAACGAAAAATCTTTGGTGGTTCGCCGTGCCAGCAGTATTCCTCGTGACCTTTTTCTTCTATCTTACGGTCGCCTCTCGGATGAAGTGTCGCGTTTGTGGGCAGCCTGTTTTTTCACCAAAATCCTGCCGCAAGCACATCAAAGCGCATCGGGTTCGAGTGTTTGGCTATATCATCCCAACGAGCGTTCACATGATCCTGTTTCACTGGTTCCGCTGTATTTATTGTGGGACCTCGGTGAGGCTGCGAAAGTAGATCTTACTCGCGATTTTTTGAATCCATCGTGATGGTGACCGGGCCGTCGTTCACGAGGGCGACTTTCATCTCGGCACCGAAGATCCCCCGGCCTACTTTCTTTCTGATTTCTACGGATATTTGTTCGCAGAATGCTTCGTAAAGAGGGATCGCCTGATCGGGGCGTGCGGCTTTAATGAAGCTGGGGCGATTTCCTTTCTTCGTGCTCGCGTGCAGGGTGAACTGACTCACCACAAGAGCGTCTCCATCTTGATCTACGAGCGCTTGGTTCATCTTGCCATCGGAATCGGAGAAGACGCGCATTTTGGTGATTTTTCCCACCAGCCAAGCGACATCTTCCTCCGTGTCTCTTTCTTCGATTCCCAGAAGAATTAGGAAACCCGCGTCGATCTTCGACACCTCTTTTTGATTTACCGAGACCGAGGCTTCACTCACTCGCTGGAGAACGACACGCATGGGTGGAGTGAGTCATTTTTTTCGAAGATCACAAGATCTGTTTCAGTTTGTCCTGCCAGCGGTTGTAGACGAATCCCAGTCCAAGAAGTCCTAATCCCAGGGTGATAAAGCTCAAGATACGGGGAAGCGGATCGAGTTGGATGATGTCGAACAACATCACGTGCCCGAGAGTGGCACAAAGAATAATGAGGGAGGTGACTCGGAAGGGGCGGCTCTTGCAAAGGAGGCCGGTGAGAAGGGCGAGGGTTCCAAGGATTGCCCAGCTAGCAGCTCTTCCTGATGAATCGTTTTCTGCCGTGATCGTCAGCCAAAGGACGAGCAGGGAGATGACCCCAAGGAGGTAGTGCTTGGGATCTCGATCCTGATGGCAGGAAAAGAGGTGCAAGGCAAAGGGGGCTATTAAACCGAGGTAAACATGTCCTACGCTTGAGCCTCCCGCTTGAGCACTCACCCAAGCACTAATCACTCCGATGACATAAAAGGGAACGGCACAGCTGGAGACCAGTTTTCTGGGGTAAAGTCGATCAAGAAGAAGGAGCGCCACGGAACTCCAGGCAGCGAGAACAAAAGGTTCGGAGCGATCGTTGAAGAGGAATAAAATGAAGCTCAACCAGAATCCTGTGGCGAGTAGGAAGGTAAGGTTTTCCAGTGCCTTATGATCTTTTAGCCCACTTAGTTTTCTCAAAATGACGAGATGGCCCACAAGGATCGCAAGCCCGAATAGGATTGGGCCAATCTCGAAGGTGAAGGCTTCGAGAATTCCCAGATGAAAAAGGTAGGGGAGGATGGCATGGAGGCTGATCTGCGTTCTTCTTGCGAGCAAAGTTCCTAGGATGGGAACGACGAGATAGAGCAGCATGCGAATGCTCGATTCCGCGATCCCAAAGTGGATACTCATGGCGGATAGGGCGAGTCCGAATCCGAAGAAGAAGATGCTCAGCTGGAATCGAATTTCGCTCTCGGACGGCTTTGAGATATTCTTACTTTCTAACTGGTGGAGAAAAGAAAGGGCGAAGGCCATCGCTCCACCAGTGAGCAGGATCGCGGCGATCTGCTCGTTTAAGATCAGTCCTAGAAGCGCGCATGCTGATGCCAGGCAGCTCACCCAGTAGAAATCGAAGAAGAGCTTGAGCTGAAGTTTTCGGAGATGAAGGAGCGCCGAAACAACTCCTACGCCTCCCATCAAGAGCATCGTTTTCCCAGCTTCTAAAGCTTGAAGCGCTCCGAAAGAGATCGTCAGGAACATCGCAATAAATCCAATGAGACTCGCGAAGCAGGCTTTGTGGGCTTCTGTCTTTTCGGCCAGCCGGTGAAGAAGGGCGAAGGCAGCCCAGAGCGCTGCCGTGATTGCCCAAGCGAAGGTTGGAGTAAAGGAGTTCTGCCCCAAGGTCACAAAAATCGAGAGCGCGGCGATGCCATAGGAGGCAAGAGGGAGAAAGCGATT
>Ga0308005_10000103_pt1 | contig 30088 bp, 20 predicted proteins | sample Neamet67_FD_203142 | JGI IMG/M metagenome (GOLD analysis project Ga0308005, IMG submission 203142) | Marine microbial communities from water near the shore, Antarctic Ocean - #67 | ecosystem: Environmental > Aquatic > Marine > Unclassified | place: Southern Ocean | collected 2014-06-07 | reverse complement strand
CCTACCACGCTGGATCGCTGATCTTCCGGAACGAACATGCCGCCTTCGGCGATAGCGCCAACAACTTTCGCGATGGTGGCTATGACATGACTCGTGTTCCGGCATTTCGTGATATTCCGCACACCGCTTCCACCGCAACCATCAACTGGTTTGCCTCGGGAAACAACTGGGATGGCGGTGACGAGGAATCCTGGGCCATTGATAATCTGGAGATACGCGTTTCCGCTGCCCCAGTCGAATCCCTTTTGGCTGCCGGAGCTACCTGGTCTTACCTCGACAACGGATCTGATCAGGGAACAACTTGGAGATCGACAGGCTTTGAAGACGACTCGTGGAACACCGGCCCGGCACAACTCGGCTACGGCGATGGAGACGAAACAACTGAAGTCGAATTCGGTGGAGACGATGGTAACAAACACATCACCACCTACTTCCGACACACCTTTACCCTGACCGATGCCGATCAATTTGCTGACCTCGTCTTGGGGTTCATCCGTGATGACGGAGGAGCGGTGTATCTCAATGGAACCCTCATCGCTATTGATAACCTCGACCAAAATGCATCGTCCGCTGCCCAGGCCAATAACAATTCCGGCCTCACGGCCGAGAACACATGGAATGAGTTCGAAGTTCCCGAAGGCCTGCTAATTGAGGGAATCAATGTCCTCGCCGTCGAGATCCACCAGGATTCCCCGAGCAGCAGCGACATCAGCATGGACGCCTACCTCCTTGGGAAACGCGTCGCCCACGGCGGCGTTCTCGCCAATGACACCGACCCGGAAGACGATCTCCTCACTGCCGAACTCCTCACCAATCCTCTAAATGGATCTCTCGAGTTTAATCCCGACGGAACCTTCCTTTACACCCCTAACGTCAACTACGAGGGAACAGACTCCTTCACCTACCGCATCAGTGATGACGAGTTTCAATCCGACCCGGCAACTGTGAGTCTCACAATGACCAGCGGCCCTAGTGACTTCCCGGTCACAACTCCTGACAGCTATCCTGCCACCGAAGACACCCCGCTCACCATCACCTCGGCAGCCGGGGTCCTTCAAAATGACACCGATCCCGATAGTCCCAATCTCACCGCCATCCTCGAAAACGGCCCAACCTACGGAGCTCTTTCTCTGACTCTCGGTGGAGGTTTTACTTATAGCCCTGTCCTAAATTATTCAGGAACCGACACCTTCACCTATCGTGCCAACGACGGTGTTAACTCCAGTCAGCTCCAAACAGTAACAATCAATGTCGCTCCCGTTAATGATCCTCCTCTTGCTTATCCAGAGGATTATCTGATCGCTCCCGGACAGCCCCTGACTGTCTCTGTCTCAACCGGGGTACTGGCCAACGACAGCGATTTTGACACCTCCAGCCTCACCGCTGTTCTTATTTCGAACGTAAATTCCGGCTCACTCAATCTCGCTCCAGACGGCTCTTTCACTTACACTTCTGACGCCGAATTCTCTGGGAATGATTCCTTCACGTATGAAGCGAGCGATGGTTTCCTCACCTCTCAAGAAGTGACTGTTTCGATCCAAGTCAACGCCCCGCCACTCGCAAACAATGACTCCTATGTCACGGCCGAGGATTCTCCCATCATCAAGACGATTGAAGAAGGCCTTCTCGCCAATGACGAGGACCTCAACATTCTCACAATCGCCCTCATCAGTGAGCCAAGCTATGGAACTCTCAGTCTCAGTCTCGAGGGCGCCTTTATTTATATCCCCAATGGAAACTTTGATGGCACTGATAGCTTCACTTACCGTGCCCACGATTCTTTCCAAGGTTCCAATCTCGCGACCGTGACCATCACCGTCACAGCGGTCAATGATGGGCCTGGTACCAGGGATGACTCCTACGAAACTGGATTGGATCAAATCCTGATGGTGAACTCTGGAGGGGGAGTTCTTTCCAATGACATCGACGTAGATAGCCCAAGTATCACGGCGGCCCTCATCAATGACGTCTCTGGAGGATCTCTCACTTTCTCTCCTGATGGTTCCTTCACCTACGAACCTAATCCTGACTTTACTGGCACCGATTCCTTCACCTACCGAGCCAGCGATGGTCAGGAAACTTCCAGCGAAACCACCGTGACGATTGATGTCCGCTCAACCTCAAGCAACATCGTCATCAACGAAATCATGTTCCACCCCATAAGCGGGAACGACCTTGATGAATTTATCGAACTCACCAACATTGGAACCACCGCGGTATCCCTGAACGGATGGCAATTCACCAATAGCATCGAATTCACCTTCCCCGACGTCTCGATTCCTCCCGGTGGATTTCTTGTCATCACGGCCGACACAGCCACCTTTGAAGTCACCTACGGGATCCTTCCAAACGTCATCGGCAACTGGGCCGGCAAGCTCAGCAACAGTGGCGAAAAAATCGTCCTCACTGACGCAACCGGAGAGGACGTAGATGAAGTTCGTTACCAAGACCAAGGCGATTGGGCGATCCGTCAAAGGGTCAATGTCGGCAATGAAGATGGCTGGTCCTGGTCTTCCGCAGCCGATGCCGAAGGAAGCTCACTCGAACTAGTTAATCCAAAACTCACCAACAAGCAGGGACAAAACTGGGCCTCAAGCGTTGGAAATACTCCCACCCCATCCACACAAAACTCAACCGCTTTGGATAACACTGCCCCCTTGATTCTCGATGTTGCCCACTTCCCTCCTGTCCCGACCTCAACCGAGCCCATCGGAATCGTGGCCGAGCTGAAGGACGAAAAAAACGAAGTCGTTCAAGGAATCCTTCACTATCGCGTGAGTGACCAGAACTCGGCACCTTTCCAGACAGCAACTATGCTCGACGATGGATACAACTGCGACACCGAAGCAGGCGATGGCATCTTCGGCTTCATCCTTCCACCCCAGCCAACTGGCACCGTCATCGAGTTCTACATCGAATCAAGCGACGGCACCGATACCCGAACCTGGCCGGCCCCAGCCAGCAACGGACAAACTGCAAATGCCCTCATTCAGATCGATGATGAGATTAATGATGATGATCACGCCTTTTACCGGATCATCATGCCGGTTCCCGAGCTCAATCAATGGCGCGGCATCAACCGTCAAAGCAATGCCATGATGAATGCTACCGTCATTCTGAATGACGGTTCCGGCCCAAAGATCCGCTATCTTGCCGGCATGCGTGTCCGGGGTGCCGGCAGCAGAAATCACACTCCGGTCCCCATGCTCGTTACTCTTCCAAGGGACAACGAGTGGAACAACATGACCCGGATGAGCCTCAACACCAAGTTCACCTACCTGCAATTTCTTGGAATGAAACTCTTCCAAGCCTCCGACATGCTGGCCCCCGACACCTATCGCGTCCAGGTCAGAATCAATGGAGAAAACATCGCCCGGGGTGATGGCTTCGATTACGGCTCCATGGTCCACGTCCAACCACTCTCCGGTGAATTCATCGACGACAAATTCGCAACCGACGACGGCGGAAACCTCTACAAAAAAACCCGCCCAGATGTCGAGTTCCGCTGGCGGGATGGAAACATCGGACGCTACCAAGGCGACGGCTGGAGCAAAAAAACCAATAGCAGTCAAAATGATTGGACCGATCTCGATGAGATGCTCCGTGTCATGAATAATGCCTCCGAAGCCCCCGACTACCTCGCTCAGGTTGAGGCCGTTGCCGATGTCGATCAATGGATGAAGTGGTTCGCCGCCATGGCCATCCTCGCAAATGGCGAGACCAACGTCAGCAATGGTGCGGACGATGACTACTCCATGTATCGCGGGGCCAACGATCCCCGCTTCGTCTTCATCCCACACGATCTTGACACCATCCTCAGTATTGGAGATTTCAGCAGAAATGAGAGCCCTCAACATACTCTCTTCGACATGATCGAAGATGGTGATGTTCTCAATCCCTTCGTCCCCTTCTTCACTCATCCGGATGTCATTGACCGTTTCTATCTGGCCCTTCGGCAACTCCTGCAAACCACCTTCTCAAAACAGGAGTTTGACGAGCTGCTCGACAACAATCTCACCGGCTGGGTTCCCACCGCCCAGATCGAACAGATGCGCGACTTCATGGATGCGCGTCGGATCTTCATCGAAGGCGAAATTACACCAGTAATCGGGCCACCTGACGCCCTCCCACTCGCCACCAGCAATGGCACTTTTGATTCTCCACACAGAAACCTCTACATCAGCGAAGTGCTGGCAATCAATAGCAGCACCCAAAACGTCGATGGCTCCTACCCTGACGCCATCGAGCTCCACAACGACGGTCCAAACCTCCTCAACCTCGAAGGCATGAGTTTTTCCGATGATCCCCTCGTCCCCAATCGCTTCGTCTTCCCGGCTGGAAGCGAGATTCCAGCTGGAGGATACCTCGTCATCTGGGGTGGCAGTTCCCAGCCCACTCCGGGCATCTACACCGGCTTCAATCTGGATGGTCAGGGTGAAACGCTCACCTTATCCGATTCTACGGCAAACGGAGGAGGGATCATTGACTCCATCACCTTTGGAATTCAGGCCACCGATTACTCCATCGGCCGTGCCGGAGCTGGCAATACCACATGGCAACTCTGCCAACCAACATTGGGAGGACCAAATCAAAACGTCTCCCTCGGCGATCCCTCCCAACTCCGAATCAACGAATGGCTTTCACAAGATAAAACCGTCTTTGAAGAGGAATTCGTCGAACTTTACAACCTCGCTGACCAACCCATCGCACTTGGATCTCTTTTGATCAGCGACGAACCGGTCAACTCCCCAGACAAACACACAATTAAGGAACTGAGCTTCATTGCTCCGGGAGGCTTCGTCCTTCTCACTCCTGCCGGAGGATCCGCTAACCCAGTCCGCGCAAACGAACTCCCCTTCCGCCTCGCTTCTGAAAACGAATGGGTCTCCCTGCGTGGCGCCAACGGCGTCGTGATCGATCAAATCCACTTCGTCAACCAACTTGCCGATATCTCTCGGGGACGGAAGCCTGATGGCCGCGAAAGCTATCACGACTTTATCGTTCCCACTCCCGGCTATTCCAATTCAGCTCCTCTTCTTAATGAGGAACTCCTTCTTCAAAACCTCCGCATCAGCGAAATCATGTATGACCCGCTGGGAGGATCTGACTTCGAATTCATCGAACTGGAGAACATCGGCAGCAAACCGATCAACCTCGCAGGGGCCCGCTTCACCGAAGGGATTCGCTTCGACTTCCCCAACATCATCCTCCAACCGGGGGAATTCATCATTCTCGTTCAGAACCTTGATCAATTCGAAGCTCGTTATGGGAACGGGCTCAATGTCGCCGGTGAATATGATGGCAAACTCAGCAATGGTGGAGAACGCCTCCGCCTAGAGGTTTTTAGGATCACCGCAGGCATTCATGACTTCGAATACGACGATTGGTTCCCCGCAGCCGATGGTTCTGGATTCTCACTCGATTTCACTGACACCACCCGGCCCGCCTCCGCATGGACCGATAAACAAAATTGGGACGCCAGCCTTGCCCTCAATGGAACACCCGGAAGTTCCGGATCGTTCTTAATTCGCCCCTTCGAGGCTGAACACCTCTCTCTCTCAGATCAACTCACCATCATTCCGAAAATCTCCTATGGCGCTCTCAGCCCGGCCTCCGTCTCCTTCCAATGGTCGTCCCTTGAGGGCCCCGCTCCTGTCATGTTCTCGGACCCTGGAGAACCGAACACCTCAATCTCGTTCGAAAGTCCTGGAGTTTACATCGTTCGTCTCGAAGCCTCGGCATTCGGCGCCAACTATCTTCAGGAAATGACGATCACCATCTACGATTCCTACCCCATTTGGGTCACCCGCAACTTTGGCTCCAAAATCCAAGGACAAACCGGCAAGGAAGACGATCCTGACGGAGATGGCATCACGAACCTCTTTGAGTTCGCTCTCAGAATGGATCCCACCGTCGCTGACTCCGAACTCTTCCCCATTCCGGCCTATGACCGTGTAGAAGATGCACTTGCCGTCACCTTCACCAAAAACTTCTTCGACCCCACAAAAATCGGCCTCGTCGTTGACGTCTCCTCTGACCTAAAGAACTGGACCTCCAGCCCTTCAGTTGTCACCGAATCGGTGCTCGCCAACGACAATAGCATTCAAACCCTTCGCTATGTCGATCAGACTGCCGCCTCCGCTACCAGAACCCGCTTCATGCGTCTCCGGATGATTTACCACAACGGCATTGTTTCAAATAACACCCCCCAAATCCTCAGTATCGCCAACGCGCCGGGCCTTCCATCCATCACCTTCATCAGCCAATTCGGGCAGAGCTATCAACTCGAATACACAACGGATCCAAGAAACGGCTGGATCGCCATCGGTGATCCAATCATCGCCACCCAAGAACAATCTGTCTTAATCGACACCAGCGGCACCACCGACCGACTCCGACTCTACCGCATCCTCCGCCTGCCCCTGAATTAGACGAAAAAGAGCCAAAGGAGAATTCCGGCTGGACGATGTCACATCACTCACCTCCAGCAGCAAGGACGTCGCGCGCTGGAAAAAGCTCTGGCAGTCAAACATTCACGTCAGGTTAAGTCTAACGCGTTGCCAGAAAGTGAAATGAAGCAAACGGAATCCGATTCCCATCCTTGACTTGGAGAGTTAGCCAGCAGGATTGGAGTCTACCACACCTTCTCCTTTCCCCTCTTATTAATTACTGAAGCCGGGCAGACAAATTGTGCGTATGACAATCCGCCCGCCGCCCTCGGCTAATCTCCAAGGCAAAAGCCCGCGATAGGCAATGCCGCATTCTAATAGTCATCTCCCAGTGATTCCCGCTCAGACACGGCCACTGAGAACACACCCCCTAAAACCCCTACAACAGCCGCCACTTTCATTGCTCATTTCCCCACCTCATCTCCCGCAAATCCTACCTCCAATCCCCAGCCGTCATTCCCCTTGCTCTTGCCTCCCTGTCCATTACCCTTCCCGTTTTCCTGTTATGCACCGTCTTTTCGTCGAAAAAACAGCCTCCTTTACCAACGAGTCCTCCCACCTCATCGCCGATCTCCGTAGCAACTTGGCTATTGAGACCATCGCCTCGGCCCGCATCGTCCAGCGATACGATCTCGACGGCCTCACTGACGCGGAATTCTCCAAGGCTTCTCACCTCATTCTCTCGGAGCCCCAAGTCGAAACCTCCTCCACCGAACTCTCACTTTTCCTCGATGAAACCGCCTTCGCTGTCGAATTTCTACCCGGTCAATTCGACCAACGTGCCGACTCCGCCGCCCAGTGTGTCCAGATCCTCACCGGAAAAGACCGCCCCTTCGTCTCCTCCGCCCGCATCATCATTCTCAAGGGCCCTCTTTCCAGCGATGAACTCGCCGCGATTAAGAAATACCTCATCAACCCGGTCGACTCCCACGAGGTCTCCGTCACCGACGACTACCAGCGCACCTCATCACCCGAGCCCAAAGACATCGCCATTCTCGAAGGGTTTAACAGCAAGTCAGCGGCCGACTTCGACACCGACCGCAGCGAACTCGGCCTCGCCATGTCGACTGCCGACCTTCTCCACACTCAGAAGTATTTCCTGAGTGAGGGCCGCGAACCGACGATCACCGAGCTCCGCATGCTCGACACCTATTGGTCGGACCACTGCCGCCACACGACTTTCATGTCGAAGATCGCCAAGGTGACCTTCGACGAAGGCACCGACGTCATCGAGGACACTTACAAGACCTACCTCCAGACCCGCGACGAAGTTTACGGAGCCGACACCGACCGTCCCATCAGCCTTATGGACATCGCCCTCATGGGCATGAAGGAACTCCGCAAATCCGGCGAGCTCGACAACGTCGAAGTCTCCAACGAAATCAACGCCGCCTCTATCGTGGTTCCCGCCGACGACGGACAGGAATGGCTTGTTCAGTTTAAAAACGAAACTCACAACCACCCCACCGAGATCGAGCCCTTCGGCGGAGCAGCGACCTGCCTCGGCGGCTGCATTCGCGACCCTCTTTCCGGCCGTTCTTACGTCTACCAGGCCATGCGTCTCTCCGGTGCTGCCGAGCCTCGCACTCCCTACGACGAAACCATCCCGGGCAAACTCCCCCAGCGCAAAATCTGCCAGGAGTCTGCTCACGGCTACTCATCCTACGGAAACCAAATCGGCCTCGCCACCGGAAAGGTCTCCGAAGTTTATCACCCCAATTACGCCGCCAAGCGCATGGAAATCGGAGCCGTGGTTGCAGCCTCTCCCCGCAAGAACGTCTTCCGCGGTGGTCCCGCAACTGGCGACTTCATCCTTCTCATCGGCGGACGCACTGGACGCGATGGGGTCGGTGGCGCCACTGGTTCTTCCAAGGAACACACCGATGACGCCCTCGACAACTCAGCGGAAGTCCAAAAAGGTGACGCCCCCACCGAGCGAAAAATCCAAAGACTCTTCCGCAACCCGGAACTCGCACCCAAGATCAAAATCTGCAACGACTTCGGCGCAGGTGGCGTCTCGGTCGCTATCGGAGAAATCGCCGACAGCCTCGATCTCGACCTCGACGCCGTCCCCAAAAAATACGACGGACTTGATGGCACCGAACTCGCCATCTCCGAGTCCCAAGAACGCATGGCGATCTGCGTTGACCCTTCGGAAATCGATTACTTTATCGCCGAGTCCGGTAAGGAAAACCTCGAATGCGTCCACGTCGCCACCGTCACCGACACCGGCCGCCTCCGCATGAATTGGCGCGGTAAAACTATCGTCGATCTCTCCCGCGAATTCCTCGACACTAACGGCGTCCAGCAAGAAGCCATCATCCACGTTGAAAACGTTGGATCAGAAAGCCCCCTAGGCGGCACTGCTTTCGAAAGTTTCGAGGAAGGCCTTGCCGACCTCAACATCGCCTCTCAAAAGGGCCTCGGCGAAATGTTCGACTCCTCAGTCGGCGCGGGCACCGTTCTCGCTCCCTTCGGTGGGAAACATCAACGCACCCCGGTCGATGCCATGGTGGCCACCCTGCCCTTCCTCGAAGGTCACAGCGAAGTCTGCACCCACATGTCATGGGGCTTCAATCCCAACATCGCCACCTGGTCTCCTTACCACGGAGCCGCCTACGCTGTCACCGAATCCGTCTGCCGTGCCATCGCTTCCGGAGCCAAGCTCTCCGATATCCGTCTCACCTTTCAGGAATACTTCCCCAAACTGGGCCAAGATCCCTCACGCTGGGGCCTCCCCTTTGCCGCCCTACTCGGTGCTTTTAAAGCCCAACACGAACTCCGCCTCGGCGCCATCGGAGGAAAGGACTCGATGTCAGGTACTTTCAACGACATCGACGTCCCGCCCACCCTCGTCTCCTTCGCACTCGCGCCCGGAAGCACGAAACACATCGTGTCTCCCGAATTCAAAAAAACCAACTCTCTCATTTCCTTCATCGAAGTCCCGCGCGACGAGAACCAACTCCCCGACTTTGCAAAGCTTAAGAAAATCGCCGACATCCTCCACCAATCCGGGATCCTCGCCGCCCACACCCTCGATCATGGCGGCATCGCCACCGGCTTGAGCAAGATGGCTTTCGGAAACGAGATCGGTGCCATCATTAACACTGACCTCGACCTCCATCAGGAACGCTTCATCTGCTTCCTCATCGAATCTGACACTAAAATTCCGGGAGCCACCGTCATCGGGAAAACCCAAACCGAACCTGCCATCCAGATCGGAGAGCAAAAACTCCCCCTCAGAGATCTCCTCGACGCCTGGACCGAGCCACTCGCCGATGTCTACCCCGAAGCCGCAGCCCCCTCCACCAGCGAAGCCGAAACTTTCACTTCAACGTTAAGCGTTGGACGTTCAACATCGAACGTTCCAAAACCAAAGGTTTTGATCCCCAGTTTCCCCGGCACCAACTCGGAATACGACTCCGCCAAATCCTTCACCGAAGCCGGAGGCTTAGCCGAAATTCAGGTCTTCCGAAACCTCACTCCACAAGCCGTTGAGGAGTCCCTCACCAATCTCGCCAAGAGTATCCGAAATTCTCAGATTTTCATGCTGCCCGGCGGATTCTCCGCCGGTGACGAACCCGCCGGCTCCGGAAAGTTCATCGCCACCATCCTCCGCAGTCCTGAAGTCGCTGACGCCGTGATGGACCTCCTTAAAAACCGTGATGGTCTTATTCTGGGAATCTGCAACGGCTTCCAGGCTCTCGTCAAAACCGGTCTCGTCCCATATGGCGCAATCCGAGATCCACAACCTGGAGCTCCGACTCTCACCCACAACGATATTGGCCGCCACATCGCCCGTTACGCCACGACACGCATCAGCTCGACCTTGTCCCCTTGGCTCGCTGACACCGAAGTTGGCGACCTTCACAACATTCCCTTCTCCCACGGCGAGGGTAAGTTCTACGCCAGCGAAGAAGACATTCAAAAACTGGCAGACACCGGACAAATTGTCACCCAATACACCGACCTTGAAGGAAACCCCACCATGGATCCCGAATTCAACCCAAACGGATCCATCCATGCCATTGAAGGCATTACTTCTCCATGCGGTCGCGTCCTCGGAAAAATGGGCCACACCGAACGTCGTGGTCCTAACGTTGGAAAAAACATTTCAGGGAATCTCCACCAGCCTCTCTTCAGTGCGGGCGTAAATTATTTCCAATAATCTCAACCCACCTTCTCCCTATCGGCCTTGTTTCCCCTTGGCGACGGTGGAGACTTCCCCAGTTCGCTTTCAAAGCTTTCTACGCCCGCCCCAGTTAGGAAAGTGATCCCAGTCGTCAATCCATGGCTTTCACAGTCCTATGCTCGGATCGTTGGCACCTCAAAACTACCCCGTCAGCAGACTCGCCCGATCGGCTGACCCGTGGGTTTTATTCTCACGATGCTTTACGCCTCCACTTTGGGCGAAGTGTTCGTTTGAATCGCAGTTCAAAAATGGGCCCTCACATTCGCTGGAAGAGGTATTCCTCAGACGAAAGCCGACGACTTCAACAAGGGAGAGAACATCTCTGCCCGAACCGGAATCTGGCGCTTTATCCTAGGAACCCTTTATGCCGGTTTGGGCCACTCGCTTGGCTGCGATCCCTCTTGGAACTGTCGCTGGTCTTTTGGGCCCGTTTTCCCCTGTTCCATTTTACGCCTTCGCCAGTTCCTTGAAACTCAAAAACACTTCCCCATCTGCCTTCGCCCTGCAACCGGAGGACTGCTTGTTGGGTGTCTCGAGCCGGGCGGCTGGTTTCTCACAGGTTTTCTGGGTCACGAAACAAAGGCTCTCTTCAGCGTGGGGCATGAAAGCCCAGAACTCGCATTCGAAGCCAAGCTCGTATTCGAAATTTTGGCATCACCTGAAAAAATGATCGGGGTGTTCACTCTCAACGAGATCTTCCGGCAACAAAACGCATCCGATGGAGCGGTCTAGTCGAGCTTCTTCACCCTGATCTTGCGAAAGGAAATGCGACCTTCATTCTTCTGGAGACCAATCAATCCGGCAGGGCGCGGCTTAGCCACCGTGTGCTTCAAAAGTTTTTGCCCATCGAGAGTGATCGTAATGCTTCCATCCAAAACCTTGAGTTTGTAGCTGCGCCATTCGTCCTTTTCACCCTGACCTTCCACCTTATGATGTTTGACAATGCTTCCGGTAGGGAATGGATTTCCCGGAGGGGCAATATTGATTTCATAGCAATCAACCGCCTCGTTCTTAACCTTGGCTTCGGTATTTAAAAACACTCCGCTGTTTGTTCCGATGGCGGCTTTAAATTCCAACTCGAGTTCGTAGTTCTCATATTTGTCCTTGGTGGTCAGAAGACAAACCTCTCCCGTATCAGCGGTCATCGCTCCACCTTTCACCGACCAATTGGCATCGCCTTGATTCGTCCAACCCTTGAGTGATTTTCCATCAAAAAGGGTCACCCACTCTCCCGCCATGGCAGGGAGAACCAACAAAAACATGAACGCAATCGATTTCACAGTGGCACCTTCAGCAACAAAGAGAGCCGCGACAATTCAGAAATCACGAAGGCTCCTTTTTGACCACGATTCCCATCCCATCCTCGGAAACGATCCGAACCGAATCCCCCTTCAAAATAAAGCCCGCTTCGGTGATCACTTCGATCACTTGGCCACCAACCTCAGCCTTTCCGGAAGGGCGCAGATCTGTTGAAGCGGTTCCGGTCATACCAACACGATCACCAAAGTCTTCATCTGATTCCCAACCAGTTCCGCGACCCAGAGATCCCGGGAGCATGGTGTTCTCAACGAATTTTAACTTCGGAAGATACTTCATGATCACAAAGAGCAATACGAGCGAGCCAAAGATCCCCAACGCCAAATGCGACGCCGGTCCGGACATAGCATCCAGAAGTCCAGAAGAACCGCTACCTCCCCACTGATACTTTTGCCATTCCACCCCATCAACCATTGAGAAAACCAACGCACCCACGACGATAAGAAGCCCCGTAATTCCCGGTAGCCCGAATCCCGGAATCACGAAAACCTCCACTACGATTAGAACCAAACCCAGCGCGAAAATCGAAGCCAACTCGTAGCCAGCCATATTTCCCGCGAGGTAGTTCCCAAAGAAAAAGAGCGAAAAGGCCGCGATGGAAACAATTCCCCCCAAACCAAAACCCGGCGCTTTTAACTCAAAATATCCTCCCGCAAGTCCCACCATGATGAGCAGTCCGGACACGCTGGCAATCCACCACGCCAGTCGCTCAAATCCACTCGGTGTCGCTGTCACGACATCGTCCATACTCCAACCTTCGGCTTTCAATACCTCCTCAAGTGTAGCCAACTCAGCCTTTGCAAGCAAAGGCCCATCGTCGAGGAGTTGTGTCGCTTCGGTCGAGTTTAAGTTCAACAATTCCCCGGGCCCCACGACAACGTCACCGATCTTACGCTCCTCCTCGCTGAGAAACATCATGGCTTCAATCACCTCCAGTCGATGCCCTTTCTTTTCTGCGATATAGCGCACGTGCGAACCAAAAAAGCTCTCAAGCTTTGCTCGCATCACCGGGTCAATCTCCTGACCGGATCCATTGACAATCGCCGATGAACCAATATTTGAGCCCGGCGTCATATAAATCCGATCCGTTGAAATCGCGATAAAAGAGCCCGCGCTACTCGCTTCCGGATTCACAAAGGCAATCGTAGGAATCTCCAGATCCGCAAGCTGACTCATCAACTCCTTGGTTGGGAACGCCAAGCCTCCCGGAGTATCGAGATCAAAAATGAGGGCCTTGGCTCCCTCGTCCTTCGCCCGTTCAAGTGTTCTCTCCCAAAACTTGAAACTCTGGCCAACAGACAAGTCCTCTTCTCCAACCACAATTCTGACAATTTTTCGCTCGTAGCTCTCTTCGTTTGATTTCCCAAAGACTCTATTGTCCTCCCCCAAAAGGACACTAAGGCTGGCTAGGAGATAAAAAATAACCGCTTTCATGGGTGGAAGCTAACCCAAAGCTGGTGAAGTCCAAACTTCCGATTCACAATCCTGAGGTGGGCCGCATTCCTCCAGAAACGATCGAACAAATCCTCGCCTCGACGGATATTGTCGATCTTATAGGCTCTTACTTTCCCCTCAAACGGTCTGGATCGGGATTTAAAATCAACTGCCCCTTCCATGGAGAAAAGACTCCATCGTTCAATATCAACCCTGCCAGACAGTTTTACAAATGCTTTGGCTGCGACGCGAGTGGCAATGCCCTCTCCTTCATCATGGAGTATGAGAACCTTCCTTTCATCGATGCTGTCAAAAAACTGGCCGACCGCGCAGGGATTACCATTATCGAGGAGGCTCACGACCCGGAGTCCGACCGGAAACGGCGAAAGATCTCTCGAATCAAGGAACTCAACAACAAGGCTGCTCGGTTCTTTCATGAGCAACTCCTACGATCTCCTGACGCCGAACACGCCCGAAGCTATCTCAAGTCAAGGGGCTTCAGTAAGGAAACCACTCAAAAATGGCTCATCGGCTGGGCTCCACGAAACTCAAACCTCTTTCTCCAAATAGCCCGCGAAGAAGGTTTCACCGGGCGCGAAATTCTTCAGGCCGGACTAGGTGGGCTGAGAAACAAGGAAGACTCAAGATCGGGACTCTGGGTAAAATTCTACGATCAACTCACCTTCCCGATTAACAATGATTATGGCGATGTGGTTGGATTCAGCGCCCGAATCCTTCGCGCAGACGACAAACGCGGAAAATACATCAACACTTCCGACACTCCCCTCTTCAATAAATCGAAACTCCTCTTCGCCCTCGACAAGGCCCGGCGCTCGATGGGCAAAGAAAAATTTGCCCTTATTTGCGAAGGTCAGGTCGACGCCATTGTTCTCCACGAATGTGGATTCGAAAACACCATCGCCCCCCTTGGCACGGCCTTCACCGAAGAGCATGCCCGCATGATCAACCGCTACACGGATCGCGTGGTTCTATGCTACGATGGCGACAACGCGGGACTAGCAGCCGCTGACAAAGCCTTCAAACAGCTCACCGCAACCGGGCTTCCGGTAAAATTGATGCATCTTCCTGACGGCGATGATCCCGACACCTTCATCAAAACCCACGGCCCCGAAAAGTTTCGGACCCTTCTGGAGTCAGCCAAAGATTACTTCGATGCCAAACTCGAAAAGGAACTTCCCTCCATCAATCTCTCCTCAGCTGGAGAAAGAACCAAATTGCTCAAGGACCTCGGAGAGTCTGTCATGGTCATGAGTGACGATCTTTTGAGGGATGCCACCATTCAAAACCTAGCCATCCGAATGAGAGTGGGCGTCGATGACTTCCGCCAGGTCGTGGCCAACGCCAAAAAAGAAAAATCGCGATTTCGCGACAATCCAAGGGCCGCTGATGACACCAAGATCGTCGTCACACCAGCTCCTATCGATCACGTTGTTGCCTACCTCTGCCACCTCGCACTCAACTCGGAAGCTGCCGCTGAATATCTGATCGAACAACTTGAGTCCCTCAACGAGTGTTTGGAGGAAGCCTTGGGGGGGCACATTCTTCTCGATATTCTTTCAAAACGCCCAAACCCTGAGAATACCGCTTCTAGGCAAGCCTACTTGATGACCATTCCTTCCGAGGACCGCCTTGCTCTTGAAAAAACCTTCACCGATAGCGTCCCGGACGACCCCGTGGCCTCCGCCAGCGACACCGTGGCCATGCTTTCGGCACGGTTTTATCAAACAAAGGAAAAAGCCCTCCGTTCCCTCCTCAACGACCCCAATCTTAGCTCAGCCGAGATCCTAACTGCCTTTGAGGAAGTCAAAAGGCTACAATCGATCCTCAAGGATCTCGACCAACGTTTTTAGCCCAGGGAGAAATGACCGCCGACCAAGGAAGCATTTAAGTTCTTTCGCCGTGAACTCTCGATCGGCAAAACACTTCCTCCAGATTCTCTGGCCTCGAATCCTTGCCCCAAAAGCTAATCCGAAAGATCACGAGGTATCGGGTCAAAGTCGTTCACGAGAGCGAGGACGATTCATTATGAATCGGAAGGCCAACTTTTACCGCAATCACGATTTTACGTTAGTCCGTCTTCAAAAGAAAACTTGTCAGACACCGTTCCCGAATTTACTTTGCAGAGGTGAAATATCGACTTCCGCTAATGATTGCCTTCTCCGCCTGTGCGGCATTCCTGCTCTCATCCTGCAATACTTTTGTGGGAATGGGGCGCGATTTCCAACGAATTGGACAAGGCTTCGAAAACGCTGCTTACGGAAAAAAGTTTTAGCCCTTTCCCCAATCAAGATTAAGAAAAAACGGGAGGTTCTTTCGAACCTCCCGTTTTTTGAAATCAAAGATCGGGCGATTCCTTAGGCGAGAGCCTGAAGTTTTTCCGAGATCTGGCTCTGGGTTACGTTGGCTCCCACAATCTGATCCTTCACTTCCCCATCCTTGAAGAAAAGGAGAGTTGGGATCGACTTAATGCCATACTTCGCGGCAAGAGCTTGCCCATCGTCGAGATTGACCTTGCCCACCTTGGCAGTGCCTTCGACCTCGGAGGCAACAGCATCCACCATGGGCGCGATCATTTTGCAGGGTCCACACCACTCTGCCCAAAAATCCACGAGGACGGGCTGGTCGGAGTTAATCACTTCGGCTTCGAAGTTGTCTTCTGTAATTGTTAGAGCCATGTCGGCAATATGGACGCAAAAAGGATGGCGTCAAGAGCCACCCTTTGAGGAGTTTTCCGAGCAAATATCGCCGGGATTTTTCGAGATTTTCAATTTTCCGGACTTAGCCGCCAACTCCCATATTGAGGAAGTTAAGGACAGCGACGCCAGCGGCGATGAGGAAAATGATAAGAGGAAGTGCCATAATTTTTTCTGGGAGTTGAAAGTTTAGCTAAAAATGTCACCAATCGGTTTTTCATCAAGCATCCATTGCATTAGCGCCAAAACAAGAACAGCGAGGCTCAGCACAAAAGCAAGAATGGAAAGAACAGTCGGGATGGTGTCACTTGGCTCATCGTCATCATCATCCGTGGAGATGGTTCCGATGGTTGCCATCGTTGGAGCAGTCGGGGCACCAAGTTTCTGGGTGCTCTGAAGCTGGACGGTCGCCTGAGGAAGAGCTGACGCAGGAGCTCCAGGAGCCGGTGAAGTTTTGAGCGGAATCGTTGCTGGACCAGTTGGCGAAGGCGCTTGGGTCTTCAATGGTATCGTGGGTGCCGGCGCAGGTGGCCTCGGAGCACCGCCGATCGGAACCGGAGCAGAAGGAGCTGATTTAAGAGGAATGGTAGGAGCCGGAGCAGGTGGAGCTGGAGCAGCAGGTGCAGGTGGATCAGCTTTGAGCGTCACGCGGACAGTCTCTTTTTTGAGAGGCACTGCCGATGTTTTCTTCATCGGAGTGGGCGGCTTGGGTGGTTGATTGTCGTCGGCCATAATGAATCGTGGTGTTTGTGAATGAGATGTTGTTGCGATGCTTTACCACCGCTTTCGATAATTAAACTAAATTCAGACCGAACCTGTCAAACCACGAAGTTTAGAAAATTTCGGAAAATCCTGTTTTAGGGTCCCAATAAGGACTTTAAAATACCGGCGACCTCTCGGAACGCCTGTTTTGAGAGAGCTTTGCAGGAATCTAAGCGGAAGGGCCGCGACCTTTAAAAGTCATCTCGGCGATGCCCGACTTATCAAGATCACCCAAGCCCACCTTTACCATTTTGTCATACTGAGCCTTGGTGGCATCGTTGACTGGAAGACTGATTCCGGCAACAGCGGCCAGATCACCAGCGATCCCGGAGTCCTTGGCGGCATGCTCCGCGGAGAACCAGCACTCATGATCGCGGTCGATCATGTCTTCCGAATCAGTCTCGAGAACGCGGCTGTTTGCTCCAGTTTGGGAAAAGATATCGCAGACCATCTTAAGATCCAGCCCGAGGGCATCGGCGAGGCCAAGACCTTCGGCGAGGCCAGCCGTGTTGATGTTCATGACCATATTGACGAGGGCCTTCACTTCAGCGGCCTTACCAATCTCACCGCAAAGGCGGAGGTTCACGGAAAGTTGATCGAGGATCTCTTTGTGTTGATCAAATACTTCCTGATCACCTCCGATCATGAGGAAAAGAGAACCGTCACGGGCCTGGGAGATCGAAGAAGCCATCGCACCTTCGAGGACATGGGCCCCTGTTCCCTTCCCTGCTTGGTAGACTTCCTTGTGGATGCCAGGGGAAAGAGTGGCACAGTTGATAAAAGTCTTCCCGGAAGATCCCATGAGGAGATTGTCACCATCCTGAAGGAAGATCGCACGCATGGCAGCATCATTGGTGACAACCGTGAAGATAATTTCGGCGGCTTCAGTGACCTCCGCGAGAGTGGCGCAGTCTGCGGCTCCAAGTTCTCCGGCAATCTCCGCAGATGCCTCTTTGTTCACATCATAGACAGCGGTGATGTTGTGTCCGCAGTCAAGTTGAAGATGACGGGCCATATTGGCGCCCATGCGGCCAACGCCGACGAATGCTACTTTGCTCATAATATTAGGCAGTGGTTAATTTGATGATTTGAATTCGGGAAAGAAAGGATTGTGGGCTTTTTCCTCGCCCACTGAAGTCATGGGGCCGTGGCCCGGACAGATGATTGTTTGGTCTTCCAGAGTGAAGATCTCCGAGCGGTTGGTAGCAAGAGCGTCTTTAAAAGAAATCACTCCCCCACCCATTGATTGGGCAAAAATGGCATCGCCCACGACGGCCACTGGGCGGCTGAGACCATTCACGACGTAGGTAGTGCCGGCCGGTGAGTGCCCCCAGGTCAGGCGGGTTGTGACCCGCAGGGTGCCGATAGAAAAAGTATCCCCTGCCGCAAAACGCTCGGCGCCTGCCACAGGCTCCTTCCCGTTCACAAGAACGCGAACCCCGGGATGAGCTGCCACAACTTTCTCCCGGTCGATGATGTGATCGATGTGCGAGTGAGTGATGAAGAGGGTTTTCAACTCAAGCCCAAGCTCTTTCACTGCTGTAAGCGCGGTATCCGCATCGGCCCCGGTATCAAAGAGGGCCGCTTCCTTAGTCTGGGTATCCCAGATAAGGTAGGAATTCACCGTCATCATATCATCCGGATCAGGATCGAAGACGGTATTGAACTGCCGAAGCCCCTCGAGCTCAACCAGGTCGGGACGCCAGGATCGATTGGCGAGTTCAACGAGTGTGTCGGCATCCAGTCCAAGGGAAGGAGCAATCGCACGAACGGCTGCTTCATCAAATTCTCCGTCCTTCAGCTTGGCGATGGTGTCGGTTTCAACGTTGGTTAGAAACGACAGGACTCCATCAGCCATCCCCGTCCCACGGAGAGTTTTTCCGATAACGTCTTCAAAAAAATCTTCAAGTTCGATCATGGTTTTGAGAAGTCGTTATTTTTTGGGGTAGAGCGCGATGAGACGGCCGACTTGGGAATACTCAGTCACATAAATCTGACCCTGCGGCCCCCACTTGATGCCGTGGGGAGCGGAGAAGGCATTGTCATGAAGTTGTTCGGCAGGCACCCCGTTGGTAGCCCACTGTTTCTGATTGGGATTGTCGCAAAGCGACGAGACGACCTTGCCTTCCTTATCCATGAGAATGACGCGTCCTTCGATCTCAGCAACCGCGGCATAATCGCCCTGTATGTCAACATCAGCCGGGCGGCGCATCGGAGTTTTTCCGTAAATTCCAATCCAAGTGAGATCCATGGTGAGATGCATCATGCGGCGGCCATCACGGTCGCAGACCAAAATACGCGGTTCATCGTATCGGAGATCAATCGCGGCACCGTGACAGGAGGTGAATTGATCTTTTCCGGTTCCCTTGCCGCCATAGGTTTTCACCAAGGTTCCGTCGGGCTTGAGCTTATGAATTTTCTTGGACCCATAGCCCATGAAGAAAAAGATGTGGCCGTCGGGTGCAACCAAAAGCTCGGTCAGACCACCCATTCCCCCTTCCAGCTCTCCCGTTTTTTCGTTCGGAAGTGTCGCGAGAACATTGCCCTCAAGGTCAAATTTCACGGCTCGTTTCTGCTGCACCTGGGAACCCCAGATAAATTGTTGCTCTCCTTCGGTCACCGTGGTGAGAGAATGCATTCCAGCCAAGCCCTTCTTGAGGGACTTGGTGTAGTTCCCAAATCGGTCAAAAACCACAATTCCGGGGCCACCATTGGTTGCGGCATAAACATTGCCGGCCTTGTCGAGCGCGAGGTCTCCGTGAAGAGAGCCTATGTTTTTGCCGTTGGAAGGAACTCCCCAGCCCGGAGCCGTGACATACTTGAGGCCTTCGGATCCCGTGACAGTCGCAGTGGTGATGATGGCGCCCACACCCTCGGTGTGATCGTGGCCTTCATGAGCAAACAAAGGAACGATTAAGAGCATGACCGCTGAAGGGAGAATTGGAAGTTTCATTTCGCTCTCATGCTGTCTGACAGGCGGCTAGCGAAAAGAAAAAAAAGCCCGTCATTTGAGCAAAAACACCCGAAAAGGTGTGGTATGGGTATTGCGTGCAAAGAAAGATATTACTCTTGGTTACCGGTATCGCAGTCGGACTGACCTGCCTGTATGGAGAAAACGAGCCTCCAGCCGGTTCAACACCAGTTCCTTTCAAAACACCAAAAGGATTTCCAAAACCACCGCTACCGGCCGACAACGCGCTCAGCAAGGAACGAATCGCGCTTGGTGATACGCTCTTCCACGACACCATACTCTCCATTGATGGCACCGTTTCCTGCGCGGCCTGCCACGTGATCGAATTTGCCTTCAGTGATGATGTCGATCTCTCCCGTGGATTCGAGGGACGACTTGGAAAACGGAACTCGATGCCTCTCTTCAATCTGGCCTGGAAAGATCGCTTCTTCTGGGACGGACGGGCCAAGACACTTCGGGAACAAGTTCTTGAACCCATTCAGGACCATCTCGAAATGGCAGCCAACCTTGATCGTGTCATTTACCGGTTGAATCAACGAGAATCCTACCGGCAAGATTTCAAAAAGGCCTACGGCCCCGGTCCGATCACCAAAGAAAAACTGGGTCTCGCACTCGAGAACTTTCTCCTCACCATCGTCAGCCATGATTCAAAATACGACCGAGTCGTCGCTCAGAAGGCCACTCCCACCAAGCATGAAAAACGAGGGCGCTCTCTGTTTTTCACTCCCCATCAAAAAGGTGGAGCAGGGTGCTTTGAATGTCACGGCGGCCCCCATTTCAGCGACTTTGAGTTCCGGAACAACGGGCTCTCACTTGTCGATGATCTGAATGACTTCGGAGTCTTCAAAGTGACCGGTAAGGAGAAAGATAAATTAAAGTTTGTCACTCCAAGCCTGCGCAATATCGCCATCACCGAACCCTACATGCACGATGGCCGCCTCCCAAAGCTTGAGGATGTGGTGAAGCACTACAATTCACCTCTTTACAAAAGCCCGACTCTCGATCCCAAACTCAAAGCGGGAGGACTTGGCCTTTCGAAAGAGGATCAAGCTGCCCTCGTCGCCTTCCTCAAAACCCTCACCGACCCCAAGTTCAAGCTGGAGTAGCTTTTTTAAATTTCGCGTCAAGGGTCACGCGACGATGCCCAAACATCTCCTCGAGTTGATTCTTCACCACAAGCTGTCGCGCAATTTCCCCAAGAGGGCCAAAGCCCACCGAATAATGAATGAGGTCCTTTACCAAGGTGCCTCCATCCTTCTCCTCAAACGAATGTCGGTGATGCCAGAATTTAAAGGGGCCAGAAATCTGGTCATCGACAAAGCTCTCCCCCTCTTTCAACGCCTTGACTTCCGAAATCCAGGGAATCCACACTCCCGGAAAAACCTTCACCGAATACTCGATGATCTCCCCTTCATAGAGCGACTCCGATGGCAGCGAAACGATCTTGAACCCCATCGAAGACGGCATCATCTCTTCCAGATTACGAGGGCTCGAAAAGAATGCCCACGCTTCCTGAACCGGGATCGGAAGCCACTGTTTATGGTTCAATGAATGCACCTTCATGGAGTTGGCAACATACCGCTACTTTGGGATTGGTCGCCCGAAAAGATCGAAAAGTGTCCCCACTCCTTTTTTGATAGCTCCGGTTCCCTCTTCAATGACCTTCAAAGGATCTTGGATCACTCCCCCCGGATTCACACCGGTCCTGCTTTCGACCACCTTGTTCGCCTGATTAATCAGAGCTTCTCCCACCCCCAAGATGACACCTTGGTTTTCGAGAATCGCTTTGGTTGATTCACCAATGACCTCACCACCATATTTCAGAGCGTAATAACCGGTTTCAGGCACCAGCTCAAACATCCGCTCACCGGCAGCTGCGATGAGCCGATCGCTCAGATCCTCTTGAGGGGAATCAAGAGTCCCGCTGATCTTCAATGGAGACCAAAGCAACCCCAGATCTCCACGCTGAAAAACTATCGTCTCCGCTCCTGGAAGGTGTGCCAGCGTCCCCGGAGTAATACCGACACGGAAGTCCCCCTTTTTGATGACGTCGCCATCAAGACGCATCGAACCCTCAAGTCTCACCAATCCTTCGCTGGCTAGAACAATATTATTCAACTCCAGACTGGAACCGACCTTCTCAAACTCAAGCGTGGCCTCAGACAAAGCCAGACGGCGGAATCGGGCTGTATTCGAATAGGCTGCAATACGATCCAGAATTGGAAGCGCAGTCAAAACTCCATTATTCACCTGGATATCCCCTTTAATTTTAGCGTCGAAGTCCGGGCGCCCCGTCACCTCAAAATCCAGTTCCAGCGGCCCCATGAGACGCTGTTTCCAATCCTCCGCGATGAGTTCCTCCACGCGCGCGCCCCTGACCTCACCGTGGAGATTCCAGGCTCGGCTCTCCAAGCCAAAATCACCTTCCATTGTCACATGCGAGTTTTCCAAAACATCAAACTCCGACGAAAGAAGATAAAAATGATCCCCCGAATACCGGCCTTTTGCCGAACGCAACGAAAGGCGGTCAACCAACGAAAGTGGTGTCGTGAGATCCCCTCCCGTCAACTCAACATCATAAACTTCCTTGGTTGTCCCCGGCCGGATCCTCACCGTCGAATTTTCCCACGTCCAAATCCCATCGTCGGTCATAGCCCTACCATTCACGTTGGCAACATCAACTCCGGTGATTTCTAGGGTATCAGGAAGGAAGCGATTCCAAAAACTGGGTGACCCGTCCGAACCTGCGCTTCCACTGTCGACTGGAATGACGTCTGGCTCATTCACCTCCTCGATAGGCTTCTTCCGGAAATCACCGATCAATGCTACCTCCCGGAGGCGAACCGCCTCGATTCTATAGATTCCTCCCCAAACAGCCCCAACATCAATCTCGGCGTCAATGCCACGCGCATTGAGCTTTCGAAGCCCTTCTTCGCCCTGAAACGAAAACTCATCGGTTGAAACATTCCAGCCATCCCACTCAAACGGAAGAAACTCAGCCTCTCCGTCCAATAAGCCTCCGGCCTGACTCCCCAGCATCACGCGAAAATCATCGCTCCGGAGGTAGCTGCGAACGGCGTTGTAGCCCAAGATCATCCCGACAACAATCAGAACGAAAAAAGCCAGACCTCCAAAAAGAAGCCACTTCAATGGCTTCTTTTTCTGGGTCTGGCGTGCGTTGGCATTACGACGTCTCCGGCTGGACATACCCTTACTTTAGCGCGGCCGCCACCAGAGGCAAACCCTGATAGCGGTGACAAGACGCGACCCCATTAGTCGTTTCTCCCCTTCAATCCCTTCACAATCAGCTCCCAAATCTTGGAAGCCCCTTCATCGAGCCTCTTCCGCTCCAGATCGGTGAGCTTGTTGTCTTCCTTATACTTGGCCTCCTTCTCCTCCAGAGCCATGAGCTTTCTATTGATGGAGGACACCTTGGCCTTGCTGAGTTCTCCTGATTTGGAGCCGTAGATCAATGTCTCGCCAATCATCCACTGGAGCTTATTCAGCGCAGGAGTAAGAGTCTCGGCATTGACCGAGTCCGTGAGTGCTGAATCGACCAAAGTCTCCAGAGCCTTGATCTGTTCCTCAATCGATCCGCCTCCCTGAACCCCACCTTCGGTGATCTTCAGCGCATTCATGAGAAATTTGCGGGCTTCGGTGCCATCAAGTCTATCCTCGACCGTCGCTTTTTCGATCTTCTCAAGGAGCTTCTGGTAGCCCTCGCGGACCTCCTCCTGGTATTTTGAAAATGATTCCGCACCTTCGAGCTTGGCCGTTTTCCATGCTTGGAAGCGATCGGCGGCCTTTCCAAGATCGTGGAGACCACCACCTTGAGGTCGGCCGGGACCACCGGGGGGGCGTCCGCCGCCACCTGGAGGGCCTCCGCCGCCACCTGGAGGGGGGCCACCACCGGGAGGGGGGCCTTGGGCAAGGGCTGAGCAAATTCCTCCAAGAGTCCACACAGCGAATGCTGCACCGGCGAGTAATGTTGCCTTGGCTTTCATCTGATACGAAACGTAGCAGAATTCAACTGAACCAGAGATGAACCGCTAAAAAGAATTAGTAGGCACGATCGTAGCGCTCAATCCCTGCCACGATCGATTTGGCCGCCGCCGCTTGATAGCTTGAGGTCTTACAACGGGAACGCTCATAGGAGTTGCTGATGAAACCGCACTCCACAAGGACGGCAGGACAAGCGGTATAACGAAGAACAGAATAGCGTCGATATTGATATCCGCGGTTCCTCACCTTGAGATTGCTGACCAACTCATTCTGAATCGACTTGGCGAGATAACTTCCCTTTTTACCCACATAGAAGGTTTCCGCTCCACGCACTCCGGTATTCTCTGTGGCGTTAAAGTGAATACTGACATAAATGGCATTCCGATACTTGTTCGCAATCTTCGCCCGCCCGGTAAGGCTCACGAAGACATCACTTCGCCGAATCATGGTAACAGGGTATCCTTTCGCCTTAAGACTGACCTCCACACGCCGGGCCACCCTGAGATTGAGATCCGACTCCCGGACTCCTCCCCAGCTGGCACCCCGGTCACGGCCACCATGTCCGGCATCAACAATGACTCGAAGCGACTTGGGTGCCGGACGATACGTCCGGGTCACCTTGGACGGTACCTTTAACCCCTTTGGGGGGATCGTCAGCTTCTGCCCGACCTTCAATGTCGTTGGGTCTTTGAAGCCGTTGCTCGACATCAAGTTATTGACCGAAACACTGTACATCCGGGAAATTGAATAAAACGTCTCAGAATCCTTCACCTGATGAGTCGCGCCCATCGAGAGCCCGCACGCGAAAACAAAGGCGACTAGACTTGCCACCAAACTCTGGTGTTGAAAAACCCTCATCATCAAACTGAGGGGCTTCTACTTCCATCCTGGGAAAAGGTCAATAAAGTTTTTAAACTAACTTGACTATACGAACTCCTTAACTTTCCACCACCTTGGTCTTCCGCCTAAAGATAGGCAGGACAAGGTAAACCACAAAAATCACGGTTGGCGCATACACTGTGAATTTCACAATTAATCCAAGCACGAGCGCAAATCCCAACAAAGTCCAAACGTTCGCCTTTGTCTTGAGGTCGATTTTTTTAAAACTTGGATACCTGACATTGCTCACCATCAATAGTGAGATTCCCAAAATCATCGCAGCAAGAACGTAAGACCACCATCCAAGTGATCGGCCGTTTTCCGCGAAGTTAATCATGATGAAGGTCAAAGAAGCGACAAATCCCGCAGCCATCGGAATCGGGATCCCACGAAAGTCACCGCTCGTTGAACCGATCCACGCAAGACAATTGAATCGAGCCAATCTGATCCCCCCGCAGAGGAGGTAGATAAAGGCAAAAGCCCAAGTCACGCCCCCTTCCCGTTTCCCGGAAGGGTCAAAAGACTCGGGAAGTTGGAAATCAGAGAGAACGGCGCTGGAGACCAGCATCGCAGGAGCAAGTCCAAACGAAACCATATCGGCAAGCGAATCGAATTCCTGTCCAAACGGCGACTCCTTCCCCCCCAGCCTCGCGAGACGTCCGTCTAGGAGATCAAAAAGGCACGAGCCAAAAATATACAACAAGGCCTGTTGATAATAAGGCTTTGCCGCAAGCAAATCTTCAACTTGCATCCCTTTGAAGATCGTAAGGATCGCAAGAAATCCACAGAGGAGATTCCCTGCCGTCATTAGATTCGGCAGGAGATAGATTTTAGGTTCTTCAGGATCTTGTGACATGGCCTTCGAGGATCGTAAGCCTCTCAAATGACCTTTCGCTTGGAAAGTCCCAACTCCCCTCTTTCCCCGGCTTCAATCTCTGTCATCTTAAGCTCATGCCAGACGAGATCACCGCAGATTTGTCAATGAAGAGCCTTCTCGAGCACTATCCCGGCGCTAGGCGTGCCCTCTTCTCCGCCTTCCACATCGGCGGCTGTCAATCCTGCTCCTATGAACTAGAGGATTCTTTGGAAGACGTTTGTGAAAAGCATGAGATCAATATCAAAGACGCTCTGAAATGTCTCATTGAGAGTCAGGAGCATGACCGCAAAATGCTCATTTCCCCGCCGGAACTCAAAACCCTTATCGAAGGCAATGAGTCATTCACCCTCCTTGATGCCCGCACGCGGGAAGAATACGAATCCGTCGCCTTGCCGGGAGCCCGGTTCATGACACAAGAACTTCAGAATTCTCTCTTTGCGGACAAAAATCAGGAACGGAAAACGATCATCATCGATCATCAGGGCCGCAACGTCCTCGATCAATGCGCCTGGTTCCGAGGACATGGCCTAACCGAAACCTACGGCGTAGAGGGTGGAATCGATCGCTATGCCAAAGAAGTCGATTCTTCCATTCCGCGATATCGAATTGAATTGGAATAAGATTATCAGCTTATCGCATGCCACCAACCCCATTTTTCACTACGCAAAAATTCCTTCTTAGCTCGATTCTCCTACCCCTTCTTCTGGGAGCCCATGGTGCCCCTTTAAAAAGGGGCATCAAGTGAAAGTCCGGCCTTCATATCGAGTCAAGCTTGCCGGCGAAGGCAGACAACGTCGAAGCAGTGAAATTGGTCCCAACCAACTCCTCGTATTTGAAATCGAACTACTCGATGTCATCTCCATCTCTTCTGACAAAGAAGAAAAAAACAGCGCCTCCGAGGAGATGCTGCCTTGCAAATGATTTGGAATCAACGTTCCGAACTTATTCCCCCTTCTTCTTGTTCCTTTGGAAAAGATCTTTGCCGTTAAGCTCAAACTGGAAAGAACTTCCATTGCCCATATCGAGCTTCTCAACCCGCTCGCGATACTCTTCAGGAACAGCAGCTTTGTCGGTGTCGGTATCGTAAGGTCCCTCGAAGAGAAGATTGCCCTGCTTGTCACGAATCTTAAGCTCCCGCTGACCATTCTTCATGCTCATCTCGATGGACCCATCCTCGTCTTGAAGACTCATTTTCCCAATTCCTTGAATGCCCATCTTGAGATCCTCGCCGTTCAACATATCTCCACCGAGGCCGAGACGGAGTTGACGGAATCCCTTGCCCTGTGCTCCAAGAGCTTTTTCAAGACGCTCCATGAGTTCCTTTTGAAGTTCGTCATTTCCAAGCCCGCCGAGCGCGTTCCCAAGCTGCTGGTTGAGGAGACGATTCATCTCCGCTGCCGGATTCGGAACGAGAGCTTGTAGCTGGATTTTCCGGATGGCAGGGGCCTCGCCAAGGGTCACTTTTTGTTCAATGGATTTACCACGACGGATCAACTTCAGAGTCGCTTCACCACCAGGTTTTTTACCAGCGAGAGCGGCACGAAGTGAATCCTGATCAGTCAGTTTGGTTCCATCAACTGAAACGATAATGTCATTTTTCTGAAGACCGGAAAAACCAGCCGGGCTGGTCGGATCGACAGTAGCAAGAAGCAGGCCGCTCTCGAGTTCGAGATGCATAAGAAGAGCTTCGCTTGAAGCATTTCCACCCACCCCGAGATAGGCGACTTTCTCTTGAGGAGCAATCTGATCCCTGGCTTCAGCCTTTCCAGATTTCTGATCATTCCCAAGAATTCCACCCATCGGCTCGGCGGGGAGTTCTTCCGAAGATTTTTCTCCAGCAAGACGCTCGATCGCGGAGAGACTGACGAAGGTTCCGACGAGGGCGGTGAGACCAATTATTAAGATTTTCATACGAGGATTTTTTATTCGTCCAGTGAGCGACAAGCTTCTAAATTTTTGTTCAATCAACTGGTATGGGCGTGAACCTGACCTCTCTTTTGGGCTGCTCGACGATCAGTTTATCGCCACGCTCATTGACGAACTGGACTTTGTTGTTCACGTGGACTTCCAGACAACGAACTGGCTGCCCACTCTTGGTCCAAATTACCCCGCGATCATTGGCGGAAACGACAGATGCCCGGGCATCCTTCGGGGTGAAGACTGCAGGTGCTGTATTGCCATTTGTCAGATCAGGGATTCTCTGCGATTGAACAATCGAAGACTGGGGTCGACCACTGGTGATGAAGGCAACCCCGACACCAAGAAGTCCAACAGCTGCGACCGATCGAAACCCGAGCCATGACGAAGTTTGACGCTCGGGTTGTGGCGCTATCGAAACAATCTTTTCTTCAACCGGCACCTCTTCGTGCCAACGGGACATCGCCTCGTCCAGACGCGAGATTATATTTTCAGGGGCCCCGTAAGGCACCAATCCGCGGAGACCTTCTTCCAGAGCTGTGAGTTCGGTATCAGAGGAAGCAACAATCACCTTTTCTTCAGGAGTCGCAACTTCATCGGAAGCGGACGCCATGGCGATGTCCAACCGAGTCAAAAGTGATTCGGGCAAGGAAACAGGAATCAGTTTCTTGAGTTGTTTTTCGAGCAGTGTGGATTCGAAGTCCATGGATGTGGGAGTCGGAGAATGTGTGCTTAAAGATCTCCATTCAGCCTCGCTGTCGCGAGCTGTTTACGGAGAGCCTCAATGCCGTAGCGATAGCGTGATGCTGCTGTGTTTAGAGAAATATCAAGAGCTTCACCAATCTCGGCAAAAGTCCTCTCACCCCAAAGTTTCATGCTGATCACTTCAGAAAACTTTTTCGGGAGGATATTCATCCCCTCGATCAAAATACGCCGTGTCTCGTCCTGACTTTCCCCCTCCTCGAATAGGGGCATCTCGATATCGCGACCAAGAGACCGCTCATCACTCACGACGTTTTCCTCACGCTTGCGGCGGCGATCATCCTTTCGTCCGAGATCGATCGCTTCACGCTTAATCTGGGTATAGATAAAAGCAAGCCACGCGCCCTGACCTCCGACGAAGGTCCCCTCTTCCACTTTGCGGGCCAGTTTCACCAAGGCATTCTGAAGAACATCCTCGGCATCAGCCAACGAGCGGGTTTGTTGTCGGGCGAACAAAAGGAGCTTTGACCCGTGCTCTTCCAGCCAGGGTCGAAAGCGCGAAGAGTTTCTTTTCTGCGCAGTTGCCAAATTCACGGTTTTTATGATGCTTTTCATGGAAGCGATTCGAGGCTAGGGATTCGTCTAATATTTAAGAAATATTTAGCCCAATCACGACGACGCGCAAGGACTCTGTCAGAAATAAAAAAGGACCCGGTCGCTCACCCGGGTCCCTTTGAGGGAAATAGAGGGTCCGTCGGGTCTACTGAGAAACCAATTCCGGGGAAAGTTCCCCGCTCAGCGCCTTCATGACATACGAAGACGGACGGAAATCTTCAATCACCACCTCAGTCCGGTCATTCCACTTCATCCTCACTTCTTTCACGTTGAAATTCGGCGTTTTGTGAGGAGCAAACAAGATGTCGTCGTGGGTGCTGTTCTCGTGTTTCTTGAACATTTCCGGAATAATGTCTCCCCCCAGATGATCGTCACGCCCTGTCGCCAGATGACAGGTCCCAAGAACTTTCTCATCTTGAATATCCTGATATGAAACCGGCAAAACTTGGGTCCCAAATCCGAGTTCTCCAAGCGTGCCGGTCATGGGATCATCCGCAAGGCGGGCATTATGCTCATCAATCGTCGATTGCTTCCCCTCGATCAAAGTGGATTTCACAACATCGCGATCGACAACATCCAGCACCCCAAGGGTTCCGTCCTCATACTTCATTGGAAACTTTCCGCGTGCATCTCGTGGCACAAAATAAACCTCTCCCGCCGGCAAATTGGCAATATCGGGTTTCGATCCGCGGCAAAGTCCGTGGGACTTTTGCGCTTCCTGACCACCAAGGCCAAGCCAGGCCGTCAGGATTTGACCATCTTCCAATTCAAAATCGATCTCGACCGCCTCCGCCCCGGTCAACGCCGCCCGCATCTTTTCAGCATCATCGGAAACCTCCTGATAGTTCACGGCAAGGCCCGAGTTCAGAATCACATCGTTCATCCCATGCATCGTAGCCCCGCGAAAACCATACTCCTTGCACTTTACCGTCAGCGGAGCGGTAGCCGACCATGTCGAAATACAGAGGATAATGTCGTAGTTCGAATAAATATCCCGATCGAGGGAAAGTCGCTCGCCATCCGTGTTCCAAACGTCGTCCTTGAGATCAAGATTTGATCCATAGGTATACTTGTAAGCGAACATTTCCCCGCCGGTCATCCCGAGTTCGTTGAGAACTCCATTTCGCAGCCCCTCGTAGAAATATTTGAGGGCGTTTTTCTGCACCTCGAACTGCTCTTCCCCCTTAAAGGCAAAATCCTTAATCCATTTGGCTGGTTCCTCAAAATCAACCAAAATACAAACACGGCATCCTTGCG
>Ga0308005_10000097_pt1 | contig 30538 bp, 20 predicted proteins | sample Neamet67_FD_203142 | JGI IMG/M metagenome (GOLD analysis project Ga0308005, IMG submission 203142) | Marine microbial communities from water near the shore, Antarctic Ocean - #67 | ecosystem: Environmental > Aquatic > Marine > Unclassified | place: Southern Ocean | collected 2014-06-07 | reverse complement strand
TCGACTTCGCTCGTGGCTACCACATCGAGATCGGCGGGACGCGCGGCATGCCGAAGGGAAACAGTCCGGTTCCGACGCACTATTTGAAAGGCCTTTATGGCACGAAGCTTAAGGAAGCGGCGCGCCGTTACTACGGCTCCTTTGTCCACCTCGCCTGTCGGGGCGAAATGATTCCGAACGAAGGTTCCTTCGCCGAACTCGATTCCGAGGTGAAAGACAAGTGGGGCATTCCGGTGATGAAATGGCATTGGAAGTGGAGTGACCATGAAACCAACATGGCGGTTCACGCGCAAAAAACTTTCAGCGAGATTTTTGAATCGGCGGGAGGCAAGGGCCTCTTCGATCCGAAGCAGGATGCGCGCAAGACCATCCTGAAGGGCGGTCAGGTCATCCACGAAGTGGGGGGCGCGATTATGGGAGCCGACGGAAAGAAGGCGGTCTGCAACGAATGGAATCAGACCTGGGATATTAAGAACCTTTTCCTCTGCGATGGTTCTCCCTTCGCCTCGAATGCGGACAAGAATCCTACCGAAACAATCATGGCGCTCGCCTGGCGGGCCGCCGATCACCTCATCGAAGAAGCCCGTAAAGGAAACCTCTAACAGAATCGAAACCATGGACTCACAAGATTCACAAAACCGTCTCCCACGTCGTCGAGTGTTGCAGCTTTTTGCGGCGGTCGCCGCCGCTGAAGGGGTGGCCCTCCCGGCAGCCCTTGCGCAAGTAATCAAACCCGCCGCAACGGGATACGGGCAGGACCCGAAGATGGCAAAAACGTATGAGAAGGGAGAAGCCTGGCCGCTTACTTTTACCGATGCGGAAAAGAAAGCGGCCGTTTCGTTAGCGGACGTCATTTTCCCGAAGGACGAACTTGGACCTGCGGCGAGCGAAGTGCGCCTTATTCGAGGCAGAAAGGGGACCGCAAAGTGATCATTCCCGGGCTCAAGAAGCTCGACGAAGAATGCCGGAAGCATTTTAAGAAGAACTTCGCTGATCTTACTGAAGAGGAGAAGACGGCGGTTTGCGATGTGATGGCAAAAGGGGATCACTTTTTCCACGTCTTCACGAGCATTTCTGCCGGGGCCTACTACAGCGATCCGCGCTGCTGGAAGGCTCTCGGGTATGTCGGGAATGTTCCGTCAGGGGGCGCTTTTACCGGCCCGCCGAAGGAGGTGCTCGATCAACTCGGGTTGAAGCAGACGGTGGAGTGACGATGGGTTTTGTCTTTTCCGTCAAATGAAGAGGTTGCGGCCGGTTTCAATTCACGAGGTGATTTTGAGTATCTCGAGCTGTTGAATATTCATCCCACGAATCCGGTTTCACTGGCCGGAGTTTCCTTCACCGGCGGCGTGACCTTCACAGGATTTGACAACAATCTTTCGGTCGAGGCTCTCGTTTTGGCTTCGGGTGAGCGAGTGCTCTTGGCCGACAATGAAGCGGCCTTTCAGTTTCGCTATAGAAATTCCGGAGCGACGGGCGTGATCTTGCGGCCATCGGCGGCGACGGGGAAAAGAGCGCCTTGGGCTTTGAGGTGGGTCGTCATTTCTGAGAAGAGACGTTTGAGCTCGGCGGGGTTTTTGGTGGAGAGGTCGGCTTTTTCGAAGGGGTCGGAGCGGAGATTGAAAAGCTCGTAGCGTTGTTTCTGTTTCCCGACGGGGTAGTGGTAGATGAGTTTCCAGTCGCCGTGGCGGAAGCCGGTGTAGTAGTTGCTACGATGCTCGTGGGGGAAGTGGCTCAGGAAGATTTCGGGGCGGTCGGGATTGGGGGAGCCGCTGAACTGGGCTTTGAGATCGTGGGCATCGATGGGGTGGTCTTTGGGAATTTCCTGGCCGACGAGGTTGAGGATGGTGGGGAAGAGGTCCATGACGGTGGCGAGCTGGGTCTGGGTGGTGCCTTGTGAAATGGGGAGCCGTTTTTGGTGCGGGTTGGCGGGGTTTGGCCTGGCCCAGGCCGCGATGAAGGGGGCGCGGGTGCCGCCTTCGTAGTGGGCGCCTTTTTTTCCGCGGAGCGGTGCCGAGCTGCCGTAGTCGTGCGCGCCGCCGAGGGGGGCATCGCCTCCGTTATCGCCAAGGAAGAGGACGAGGGTGTCTTCGGCGACGCCGAGTGCGTTGAGGTGGTCGAGGAGATCGCCGAGTGATTTGTCCATGCCTTCGACGAGGGTGGCGTAGGCTTGGGCATTTTTAGGTTTGCCGGACTTAAGGTAATTTTTCGCGAAGCGGGCGTCGGAGTTGAAGGGGGCGTGGAGGGCATAGTGCGCCATGTAGAGGTAGAAGGGCTTTTTTTCCTCGGTAGACTGGGTGACGGCTTTCTTCGCTTCGATGGTGAGGGCTTCGGTGAGGAAGGTGTCGCTGCCGTGGTAGTCGGTGAGGTGGGAGACGCCGTAAGTGTTTTTCTCGTCCTGTCCTTTGACTTTGTTGCCGTAGTTTCTCTTGCCGTAGTAGCTGCCGGGTTGGCCGATGCTGTCGCCACCAATGTTGACGTGGAAGCCGAGATTGAGCGGGTCCTGGCCTTCGTGATCGAAGGGTCCGAAGTGGCCTTTTCCGACATGGATGCTTTGGTAGCCGGACTGCCCGAGGAGTCGGGTGAGGGTGAGGCTGGATTTGGTGAGGCCGGTCCAGTTCCAGTTGGCGGGGGTGAACTTGGAGCGGTTGTTGGATTTGGGTTTGATCCAGTTTGTGGTTTTGTGGCGGGTGGCATTTTGGCCCGTCATGATGGAGATGCGGGTGGGGGAGCAGACGGACTGGGCGTAGAACTGGCTGAAGCGGGTGCCCTGGGCGGCGAGGCGCTCCATGTTAGGCGTGCGGTAGAAACGGTTGAGCGGATGCTTTACCGGGGTGCCTTTTTCATCGGTGAGAAAGGGGAGAGAGGTATCCATGGCGCCCATGTCATCGACGAGGAAGAGGACGATGTTGGGCTTGTCAGCGGCGGAAAGTGCGGAGTTCGAGAGGCTAAATCCTAAGAGGACGAGGACGAGAAGGAGTTTGGGAGAATTCATGGAAGGGATGATTGAGGTGGATTGTAGCTGGGTGGAGGGGAATGCCGAGAGTGGAATTGGGTGGTGCATTCGGCGTGATGTATAGTCACGTTTGTCTCAGGAGAAGATTTCTCGTGTTGATGTCGGGTATGAACATCGGCCACTTCGCCCCTGTGGATGCCGGTAAGTTTCAAAACACCGGCAAATATTAGAGGACATACGATGACGTGAAACTCGCCGCCTATTTCGCCGCCAAACACGAAAACTACAAGGATTTCCTCATCTAGACCGAGACGCTTGCACTGATCTGATTGCTACGTCAGGAAGGAGCAACATCTGGTTCAAGGAGAGAGGCTTGGGTGAGGGGAACTCTATCCGCAGATTACGCCGATGGACGCAGATTTGGTTAAGGGGCTTCCTCCTACGCCCAGAGGGCTACTGTGGATGATCGGCTCCAGATCAGCGTCGTCGTTTGATCAGAAGGAACTAGAAGAGCAGGAGGGTCGACGAGGAAGGCTCGGGGGCGGGGGTGGAGCCTGGAATCAAGGCGAGGGCCGTGGCAATCTCTCTTTCATATGAGCCAGGGTTCAGCTTGGTTTGTTCCTATGACGTGATCGGTGACTTGACCGGAGCCGCCCGAGACATTGTCACTATTCACGCAAAGGGTGCTCCCACCGAGTCCGAGTTCGACGAGGGTGTTGGTGATGGAGTAGCGCTTGAGTGAGCTATCGATTGAGGCGTTGGTGTAGCCAATCCAAAGGTCAGCCCCGGAAACTGCAAATCCTCCACTGACGGTGTAATTGTAGGTTGTGCTGAGGATGCGTGAAAAGGAGGCTTTGTCATTGTGAGCTTGAATGACTATGGTCTAAGAATGTCCGATTTTCCTGAATCTGAGCCTAAGTCTGCATCCGAATCTGCGCCTGTCCCTGTCCCTGCGTCCGAAGCGGCGCCTGTCCCTGTTCCGGATTTTTTTCCTGCGCCCGAGTCTGAGTCTGTCCCTGTCCCTGTCCCTGTCCCTGAATCCGCGCGTGAGTTTGTCACTGCGTCCGAAACTGTGCCTGTCACCGTGCCGAAATTTGTGCCTGAGTTAGCTCCTTCGAGATTGGTTTCGTTGGATGTTTTTCGGGGGTTTGTCATGTTTTGGATCGTGGGGGGCGAGGCGATTGCGCATGCGCTGGCAGGGTTGAACTGGGGGGAGTCGTCGGTGCTGGATACAGTGGTCTTGCAGTTGACGCATGTGGAGTGGGAGGGGTTTCGGTTTTATGATCTGATTTTCCCGTCCTTTATTTTTATCGTGGGAACGTCGCTGGTGTTTTCTCTGAGCAAGCTGGCGGCGCCCGGGGATCGGAGGGGTGCGACGCGTCGAGTGATCAAAAGAGGGCTCTTGCTTTGGTTGATCGGGATCATTTTTTACGGGGGAATTTCGAAAGGCTGGTATGATGCGGAGACGCATGAAGGGGTGCGGCTGCTGGGGGTGCTGCAGAGGATCGGGATTTGTTATTTGGTGACGGGGTTGTTGTTTTTGCATGTGCCGTTGCGGGGTCTGGCGGCGGCGTTTTTGACCTTGCTGGCGGGGTATTGGGCTTTGCTCAGTTTTGTGGCGGCGCCGGGGCAGGATGCGGTAAGTTTTGCGGAGGGGAAGAATCTTGCGGACTGGTTTGATTCCGAATATCTGCCCTTCTTTAAATGGAAGGTGACGCATGATCCGGAGGGGATTCTTTCGACGCTTCCGGCGATTGCGACGTGTTTGCTGGGTGTCTTTGCGGGGATTCTTTTGAAGGGCGAGACGCTGACGCGGGCCAAGAAGTGCGGTTTGCTTTTGGTAGCGGGGGCGGCTTTAGTTTTCCTAGGGAATTATTGGGGGGAGCACTTTCCGGTGATCAAGAATCTCTGGACTTCGAGCTTTGTGCTGCTGGCGGGTGGTTGGAGCTTGGTCGTTCTTGGGGTGTTTTATATGGTGGTGGATTGGATTGGATTCAAAGGCTGGGCGATGCCCTTTGTCTGGATTGGGATGAATCCCATCATGATTTATTTACTGAGCAGCGTGGTGGACTTCAACGAGATTGCGACGCGCGTTCTGGGCGGTCCCCTATCGGGGTGGATCGATGGAATAGTGCCGGGGCTGGGCGCTTTGTTGATTGCGCTGGCGGGAATGGCTCTGGTGCTGCTGCTCTGCCGGTTTCTCTATAAAAAAGAGACTTTCTTCAGAATCTAGCTGGCCTTCCTTGTTGAAAGAAGCCGGGTGGGTTGATGAGATACGCAAGGGCGCAAAGTGGTTTGTAATGGCCGCTTAAGCCCGGGCGACACATCATCTTAATCTGCGGATAAAGGCCCCTAAATCATGATTTTCAGGGTTCAGAAAGCCGTCCTTCAATTGTGATTTTTTTTTGACCCCAGGAGTTCCTCATTCAGCAGCCAGAGTCTCCGCAGATACTTCGAGCGTTGACCCGTCCGAAGACAAAAGATTAGAGTGCGCGTCATGCAGAAATCACTTTCTCGATCCCTTCGTTTTTTCGCTTCGATTTTCACTTTCACCAGCCTGCTCTCGGCGCCTCTCTCCTTGGGCGAGGAAGATATGAGCAAGCCAGTCATCACCGTCGAAAAGAAGAAGGATGCGAAGGGCAATGAATCCCTCTACATGTATATCGACGGCGTAAAAGTCCACGAGACCGATACGACGAAGCAGCCGCTCCCTCCAGTAGTCACTCCCGGGGACAAGCCCGCGGCTCCTCCGTCCGATGCCGTCGTCCTCTTCGATGGAACCGCAAAATCCTTCAGCAAAAATTGGACCGACACCCAGGGCGGCGTGAGTAAGTGGAACGTCGTTGATGGAGCGATGGAGTCGGTGCGCAGAGCAGGCTATGTCCAGTCCAAGGCTAAATTTGGATCCTGCCAGCTGCACATTGAATGGGCTTCCCCTGCCAAGGTGCAAGGCAACGGTCAGGGACGCGGCAATAGCGGGGTCTTCCTGATGGGAACCTACGAAGTGCAAGTGCTCGATAGCCACAATAACCAAACCTACGCCGACGGCCAAGCTGGCGCTCTTTACGGTCGCTCAAAGCCTCTTGTCAATGCCTCCCGCAAGGCCGGGGAATGGCAGAGCTACGACATCATTTTTCATCGTCCGCTCTTTGATAAAGACGGCAAGGTGACTCGTCGCGCGACCTTCACTATTCTCCACAACGGTGTCTTAATCCAAGACCACACCGGTCTCAGCGGCGGAACCGGATGGCGCGGACCCAATGCCGCCTCCGAATACAAGGCCCACGCTGACAAGCTCCCCATTTCAATGCAGGATCACGGAAACCCCGTCCGCTTCCGCAACATCTGGGTCCGCGAGCTGAAGGACAAGTAAGCTATTTCTGCTCTATGATCACCGGAGCCAGGTAAATATTGCGATACGCCACACTGGTGTGATCGCCCTGTAAATGGATTGGCCCCGGATGCGTGGGGTCCGTGAAGGGAGCGCCCCCGCTCGGGCCATGGACCGGTTGGTTATCGATGACTTTTTCGCCATTGAGAATCACCGTCATGTGGCGATCCACCAAAGTGAGATCATAAGTCTGCCATTCGCCTCCCGCTTTCCCGGCGTTCTTTGACGGCGCGATGCGACCAAAAATCGACCCCACTCCCTGAAGCCCCTGCATCCGACTATCGCGGTCAACGACCTGCGCTTCATACATCCCCCGCAGGTAGACCCCACTGTTGCGCTTTTCCTCGATCAGAAACTCGATGTGCAGCCAGAAGTCTTCATACACCGCTTCTGTGCGCAAATTCGCTTAAGCGCCGGTAGCGCTAAAGTCAGTCTTAGGTGTGGCGTTCACGAGGACCCCATCCTTCGAGGTCGACACCACCACACCTTCCAACTTCCCGTCCTTCATTCCCAGATCGACGATCCTGGAGCCCTTCCCTTTTTTGTTTCGCCGCAAGTTAAAGGACAGCCGCCCGCCCTCTTCCTTGATCACCTCATGAGGCCCCTCCGAACCGACATGCAAACGCATCTTCACCACCGTCTTCCCCTCAACCTTCTTAAGGCTCAACCAACCCGGCGTCCCGGACTGCAGCGTCAGTGACCAATCACCTGCAAGCTCGTCCGCTTGAGCAGAGGAAAAAAAGAGGCCCAAAAACAAAGCTAAAATACTCTGAGGGAAGGCGACACGAAAGAGAAAATCTCTCGCCTCGAGGACCGCAACAACGACGGGCTCTTCTCCGCCGATGAAAAGGTCGTTCTCATCGACGGACTCTCGCAACCCAACTTCCACACTTACACCGTCGGCTTCAACACCATCGTCGAAGAAGGAAAAACTTACCTCGCGGGAAACCTCACCACCTCCATTCGCCTCGGTGGTTCCCGCGATCTCAACCTCACCGTCAACCCCAAGACCAAGCGCGGCTCGACCTTCCTCTTCGGCCCCATCACTGGATCGGAAACCTCAGCTGATGTCGATATCTCCTACTACGCCGGAGGCTACCGCACCCCGAATGGCTTCTCGGTCGGCCCCGATCAAGAGATCATCGTCCTCGATAACCAAGGCGTTTTTAACCCCTCAAACGAATTCATCCGCCTCACCCGCGGTGCCTTCTACGGCCACTACCTTTTTAAAAAAGACAGCACCAACACCGCCGCCTTTCAGCCCGAATCCGTCGACTCCAATACCGACGGCTCCCGCTACCAAACCCCACCCACCGTTCACCTCCCACAAAGCATCGTCAACCGCTCCCCCAGCCAACCCGTCATCCTGAAAAACCTCGAAGGCCCGCTCTCCGTCTACAACGGCCAATGGCTCTTCGGCGATGTCACCCTCGGCCGACTCAACCGCGTCTTCCTCGAAGAAGTCGAAGGCGTTTGGCAGGGCTCCGTCTTCCTCCACTCCGGCAGCCACGACCGCGCAGGCATCACCGGCTTCACCGCCGGGACCAACCGCATCGTCGAAGGCCCCGATCAAAACTATTACCTCGGTCACATCGGTCACGGCGGCCTTTGGCAATTCCTCGCCAAGCCCGGCGAAGACTCCAAGCCACCCTACGGCCTCCAGCGTCTCTCCCTTCGCAAGCCTCACGAACTCCCCGCCGAGTTCAATGAAATGGTCGCCCTCCGTGACATCCCCGGCGGACTCGAGATCGAGCTCTTCAAACCCATCACGCAAGCCCAACTCGAACAAGCCAAGTTCGACACCCAACACTGGACCTACGTCCCCGCTAACGGCTACGGCGGTCGCAATTTCGCCCAGCAAGCGCTCGCCATCACCAAACGTGAACTTAGCGTCGACGGCAAAAAAATTCGCCTCTCCCTCCCCGGTATCCGCGACAACTCACCGCCCTTCATCACCCATAAAAATTACAGCAACGAAAACGTCGGCTGGGTCATCCAGGTCAAAGTCGACCAACTCCCGCTCTATAAAAATACCGCGTGGTATACCATGATTCACCATCAAGGAGGAGGATTGCAGGCCGCCGTCGCCCAAACCATTTCCGCCGAGAAAAATCCCCAAGCCTACGCCAAGGCCCAGTTCGCGGCCATCTGCGCCGCCTGCCACTCGCTCGATGGCTCCCGGCTCCCCGGCCCCTCTTTCAAAGGCCTCCATGACAAAACCTAAAAAGTCATCCGCAAGGGGAGGACCATCGAGGTCACCGTCGACGACGCTTACCTCCTCCGCGCCATCGCCAACCCACCCGCTATGCCTGCTCTCAACCTCTCCCCAACCGAGCAAAAGGCCCTCGTCGGTTGGATCAAAAGGATCAAATAATGTCATCAATCAAACTTCTAAAACCATGCGCCGCCTCCTCTCCCTCAATTTGGGATGTTGTCTTTCGAGCTCAACCCTCTCCACCGCCGACAAGCCCAACATCGTCATCACCGGATGGCATGACGTTTAGGAATCGCCGTGCTACAAAGCATCTCCATCCCCACGAAGTCATTTCCGCTTAGCCGAAGGCAAACCCGTATGGGCGGTGGTGTGTGGAACGGTAGTTCGAACCTACCGTCTACCCGATTCTACCTGTCTTTGAGTTTAGGCCAACTTGAGCCAAATGGATATGAATTACCTCTGGCAGAATAAAGAATTTCAATGATTAGCTACTTAAAAGTAGAGCGTAGATTATGCTTAGTGTTTGAACATTCGTTTTCTATTAATTTATATTAGTTACTTCAACCTCAAAACCTCTGAGCTAGTCTATTATAGATCGCGCAGAATATTGCGAAAAATATGCATCTAAAAAAACTTATTACAACTGGCATGAGAAGATATGCAATCCCCATTATTTTCATTTATTCGCCTCTAAATATGATTATAGGTATTCCAATAATAGTGTAAAACAGGCTCATGATTATATACAAAGCAGCAGCAGCGATTTTACTAGGCTGCTTAATGGATATTCTTGTTAGTTTTTTTCATTGTGTGTTTTGTTTAGATTAATGTTTTTTTGTAGGACAGTTTTATTATGCGGGGGGTCTACCTTTCACCTTGTTGAACGAAGCCTCTAGCGCGGCAGCGCTGGCGCGTGGCCGACCTGGGTCCAGTATACGAGCGCGGAAGCTGCGCGATCACTCCAAGTCTTGCGGTGCCTTGCTTATTGCTTCTGTCCCAGACGTCTCTCCTTGAGATAATCCCCAACATTCCTCGTCCATCATCCAAACCACCGCCGCGGAGCGAATCTCTTGGCGGCGGAGGTTGAAAATGGTCTGTCGCCTGACGACATGAGCGATACTAATCAATGGTCCCAGTGCTTCCGCTTCTAGTGCTTTAGTTTCTAGGACTTTAGCTTCTAGGACTTTAGCTTCTAGTGCTTTAGCTTCTAGTGCTTTAGCTTCTAGTGCTTTAGCTTCTAGTGCTTTAGCTTCTAGTGCTTTAGCTTCTAGTGCTTTAGCTTCTAGTGCTTTAGCTTCTAGTGCTATAACTTCTAGTGCTTCCGCTTCTAGTGCTTTAGCTTCTAGTGCTTTAGCTTCTAGTGCTTTAGCTTCTAGTGCTTTAGCTTCTAGTGCTTTAGCTTCTAGTGCTTTAGCTTCTAGTGCTATAACTTCTAGTGCTTCCGCTTCTAGTAATTTTAGTGCTTTTAGTGCTTTTAGTGCTTCCGCTTTTAGTGCTTTAACTTCTAGTGCTATAACTTCTAGTGCTTCCGCTTCTAGTGCTTCCGCTTTTTTTTGAGCTTCTTTCATTGCGCGCCAGTTCTGAATCAACTGCCTTGCCTCGCTTCTTACCGACTCCGTATTACGCACGGGCTTCGTCTCCGTTTCACCGAGGTGGAGCATGGTGCTGATCTTATCAGTGACCAAAGTCGTTCCGGGGAGAGCGGGCTTTCCCGTCTGATGGGCCTTTGCCAGACCGCTCACCAATTCCTTGGAGCGCTTTAGCTGGCCCCATCGCGCCCACTTTGTGAGATCGGGACGCTTTACGTTTTTGTATGTAGGCAGCCCAGAGGCGTCCTTCACGAAGTGAACGTCGCTGTATTCCGCGTCGAAGAAGTCCCGAACTTGCGCCAACCACTTTCCTCTCTCGCTTTGTAGGGTGGCTTGCCACTTCTTCACTGATTGAGCGACCTTGGGATCGGTGTCCGCGGGTAAGGGAATGGCGGATTTTAGATTCTCTATTTCGCCGTCAATGAGCTCTCCCGTGCGCAGGAGGTTCTGTAACTTGACCTTGTTTTCCCGCATCTTGATCTCAGCATCGACCGCAACCGCCGCATGCTTCCAGACGTCCGTTTTTGCGGTGTGGGAGATGTCTTTGATCTTACTGAGAGAGGCGAGTTGCTTGGGAATTTGCGTGACTGGCTCATTGAGCATCTTGATCAGCGACTGTGGATTCAGCGCCTCACCCGCCGAAATCTTTACCGTCCCTTTGACGTTCTGCGTGAATTGTTGGAGAAGTGGCTGTTCTTCGTTGGCCTGCTCGTAGGCGCTGAGAGCTTCGCTGTAATCGTGATTACGCACCTTCATGAGTTCGGCAGCTTCGCTCCAGCTCATCTCCACTATATCGAAGGGAGACTGCGCTGAAACTTCCTTGGCATATATCGCGCCCTCAACAACGGAATGCTCCGTTACTGAATCCATGACATGTTGTTGAACACAACTTGTTGTAAGGGCGACTATTGGCCCGAGAAACATCATAATAGTTGTCCTCACTTTTCTAATACGGGCTGTTGCTCAAACTCTTTCGGTTTTCAAACAAAATGATTATGACAACATTCGTATCAGAAGAATTCTAATGTCTTAATAGAGAGGTTAATCAGCCAAAGGCAATCTGATTCCAGACTGAACCTAGTGCGAAAAATATGCAGCGAATCTTTTAGAGAAAAGTTCCATGAAATGCTGGTAGATAAAGAGCCGCCGATTCTTTTCACAGGCATTGTCCGGAGCAGGTTTGATGGTTTTTAAAGGCCGATCCCACCTGAGATTTGAGCTCCGCCCGATCGTGCTTCTCTTTTCCTTACTCCGCGGCCATTCCACCGGAAAGGGCCTCCAAAATATCACACACCGTAATCCGTATTCCACAGATACACGGTTGCCCGCTCCGTTCTCCTGATTTAATTGTGATGCTCTCGCTCAAGCCTATTAGCTGGTAATAGTTTTCTGAAACGGAAAGAGGGCCGAATAGATTCAGTCTAATTGAAGTAATCTTCTAACGCGGCCGATCATGGGGAGAGGTCACCAAGGAAATCATGAGCGCACCGACGGCAACGGGATTCCACCATCATTCCCGAAATCGTGCGCAAATTGTTGAAATCCAACTGCTAATCGCTCCGAATCCTCGAATAACCTTGCTCCGTCGCCCCACCATGGGTCATGTGGTTTCATTAGAAGGTTTTACTTCAATACGTTCTCCGCCCGGGCCCCCTCCAACCATGACTCGGGCGTAGCAGTGCCCAAACGAAAATTTCCATCAGTTTTCCTACCATTGGAGATCGCCCGAACCAAATGGTTCGCCCGCAGCATTGGGACGGTGAATCAGAGCTCACTCTGCTGAGAGTGCACTGCAGCCGAGCTGTCCGTGATCGCGGTCCTTTCGACCTAATTTTATGACATCACGAACAGACAAACTCCTCTTCACTCCCGGACCCCTCACGACCAGCAGTTCCGTCAAGGAAGCGATGTTGCGAGACTTGGGATCGCGGGACGCCGAATTCGTTGCCGTGGTGGGCCAAATCCGACAACACTTGTTGGCCCTTGCCGGCGTCAGCCAAGCGGACGGCTATGAGGCGATCCTGATGCAGGGAGCGGGAACGTTCGGCATCGAATCCGTAATTTCCTCAGCCATTCCAGCCGACGGCAAACTTCTGATCATCATCAACGGCGCTTACGGCAAACGCATCCGCGACATCGCCGTTCGGCATGGGATCGCAACGGCCGTGATCGAGGTCAGGGAGAATACCCAAGCGGATCCGCAAGAGCTGCGCAGACGCCTTGCCGATGACAGCGAGATCACCCACGTCGCCCTGGTGCATTGCGAAACATCGTCCGGCATTCTCAATCCACTGAACGAGATCGGATCCGTGGTCAAAGAATTTGGGCGAACATTCATCGTCGATGCGATGAGTAGTTTTGGCGGCATCCCGCTGAATGTGGCCGACGCCGGGATCGACTTTCTCATCTCGTCCGCAAACAAGTGCATCGAGGGTGTGCCGGGCTTCTCGGTGGTGATTGCCGATCACGAGCAATTGCTCGCCATTGAGGGACGGGCGCGCACGATCAGCCTTGATCTGCTGGCGCAATGGAAGGGGCTCGAAGCAGGCGGACAATTTCGTTTTACCCCGCCGACGCACGCCATTCTGGCGTTCCGCGAAGCCCTGCGCGAATTGGATGAGGAAGGTGGTGTTGCTGGCCGGGCCGCCCGCTACGCGACGAATCATGCGGCACTGCTCCGCGGCATGCGTCGGATGGGCTTTCGCGAATACGTTCCCGCTGAATCGCAGAGCCACATCATTACCGCCTTTCTGTTTCCGAATGACCCGCGCTTCGAATTCCCCGAGTTCTATCAGCGACTGTCGTCGAAAGGGATGTTGATTTATCCCGGCAAGCTCACCGAGGGGGACTGCTTCCGGATCGGCAACATCGGCCAGATTTTTGAGAGCGACATCGAGTCACTACTGACGGCGATTGAAGAAACTCTGTTAGAAATGAATTTGAATATGAAAAATACAACACAAGACCCCATCCCTTCTCCCGATCCATCGGCTCCCATCGAATACGAGGACTACAACAGCACCTCCGGCAACTACGACGATACCCGGGTTCCCATCGGTCTGCCGATCGTCTTGGATTTTCTGGCCTCGACGCCGACGCCCTTGCTGGAGCAGTCGATTCTGGACGCTGGCTGCGGGACGGGCACTTTCCTGGCCGGGCTTCAAGGTCGGGTTGGTACGATTCATGGTCGGGAGTTGAGCGAGGGCATGCAACAGGTCGCCAAAAAACGATTCGCGGACGATCCGGACGTGCAGATCGATCAGGGGAGCATTACGGAATTGCCTCATGCCGATGAGAGTTTCGACGCAATCATCTGCAACCAGGTTCTTCACCATCTCGATCACGGCGAGGGCGCAGGTGCCAGTGCCGATGACTTCCCGAACGTGGAATGTTTTTTCCGCGAAGCGTTCCGCGTGTTGCGGCCGAACGGCATCGTTGTGATCAACACAAGCGGGCACGATCAGCATCGCGATGGCTTCTGGTGGGCCGCCTTGATTCCTGCTGCCATCGAACGGATGCTGCGGCGTTTTCCATCGATCGAGACCCTCGAGGAAATTTCCAAGCGGACCGGATTTGTCGACTCGGAGGTCAAGGTGCCCTTCGATGAAGTGTTGCAGGGCAAGCAGTATCTCATTCCGGAAGGACCGCTCAGCGCAGCTTGGCGGGCGGGAGATTCCACCTGGTCCCTCGTCACCGAGGAGGAGCTTCCGCAGGCAATCGACAGAGTCACCTCGATGCTCAAGGACGGCAGCATGGCCGCCTTTATGGCAGAACGCGAAGAGCTCCGCGCAAAGATCGGACAGACCACTTTTCTCGCCGTCCGCAAACGATAGACAACGAGAAAACGCTTAATGAATTCCAAAGAAGATTCTATGAAAACAGTCTATATCGCAATGAGCGCCGACCTCATCACACCGAGTCACGTGAACATCATCCGGGAAGCCAAGAAGCTGGGCGAGGTCGTCATCGGCCTGCTGACCGACCGTGCCGTCGCCGGCTACCAACGCCTTCCCTACATGCCTTACGAGGAGCGCAAGGTCGTCATGGAGAACGTGGTCGGTGTCAACAGGGTGGTGCCCCAGGAAACGCTGGACCACGTGCCAAACCTGCTGAAGATCAAACCCGACTACGTATTCCACCGCCACGACTGGAGCACTGGCGTGCTGCGAAAGACCCGCCAGCGCGTCATCGATACGCTTAAGGAATGGGGAGGGAAGCTGGTCGAGCCGGAGCATATGCCCGGCATCTCATCGATGTCGCTCAGTTTGGCGATTCGGGAAGTCGGCACCACGCCGCAGATGCGCCTTGGGATGCTCAAGCGACTGTTGGAAGCCAAGCCGTTGATTCGCGTGATCGAAGCACACAGTGGCCTGACTGGATTGATCGCGGAGACTGTGGCCGTCGAAAGCGACGACCAGGTTCGGGAGTTCGATGCGATCTGGCTGAGCAGCCTCACCGACTCGGCCCTCAAGGCCAAGCCGGACATCGAGTATGTCGACCGCATGAATGCTGTCGGCGACATTCTTGAGACCACGACCAAGCCCATCATTTTTGACGGCGATACCGGTGGCGTCACGGAGCATTTCGTGTTCATGGTCCGCACCCTGGAGCGCCTTGGCGTCTCGGCAGTAATCATTGAAGACAAGAAAGGGCTGAAGAGAAACTCGCTGTTCGGCACCGACGCCGGGCAGGTCCAGGATACCATCGAGGACTTCGCCCTCAAGATTTCCTCAGGGAAGCAAGCGCAAGTGACCGATGACTTCATGATCATCGCCCGCATCGAGAGTCTCATTCTCAAGGCCGGCATGGACGACGCGCTGGCTCGCGCCAAGGGCTACATCGCGGCCGGCGCGAACGGCATTATGATTCACAGCAAGGAGAAAACTGCCGATGAGGTTCTCACCTTCTGTAAGGAATACGCAAAGTTCACTGATCGCGTGCCGCTAGTGGTGGTGCCGTCGACGTATTCCCAAACGACCGAGGATGAACTGGCTGCTGCTGGTGTGAGCATCGTGATCTACGCCAACCAACTTCTACGTAGCGCCTATCCGGCCATGGTTCAGGTTGCCGAGAGCATTCTTCGAAACGGCCGGGCGTCTGAGGCCGAGGATCTCTGCATGCCTATCAAGGAAATCATCAGCCTCATTCCTGAAAGGTCGTGAACAAAGCCATGATTCCATGTGAAGATTTTCTCGAATGGCTGGCGGCTGGCGGTGTCGATTTCTATGCAGGTGTGCCTGATTCATTGCTCAAACCGGTTTGCTTTTACCTGGCAGACCACGCCGGCGACAAACACGTCGTGGCGGCAAATGAAGGCGGCGCGGTGGCCCTGGCGTGTGGATACCATTTGGCCACGGGGAAAGTGCCACTCGTCTACCTGCAAAACTCCGGCCAAGGCAACACGATCAATCCGCTCCTTTCCTTAGCCGACCCTGAAGTCTACAGCATCCCTATGCTGTTGCTGATCGGCTGGCGGGGCGAGCCCGGAACGAAAGACGAACCACAGCACGTCAAGCAGGGCAAAGTCACTGTCGATTTTCTCGAATCAATGGGCATCCCCTGGCGCGTCCTGGAGGCGGAGCCCGATGCGGCTCGGCGTAGTGTGGATGAGTTGGTAGCGATCGCTGCCGCTGAGAATCGGCCGGTCGCCTTGCTGGTCCAAAAGGGCACCTTCGCGTCCTACACCGCAAAAGATCAGCCCTCCGGGGACTTCGAGATAAGCCGCGAGAAAGCCATCGAGTTGGTCGCTGCGCAACTGGGCGAACGCGACGCGATCGTTGCCACCACCGGGCACATTTCGCGCGAACTTTACGAATACCGGGCGCTCAGCGGTCAAGGCCACCAGCGGGAGTTCCTGACGGTTGGCGGGATGGGGCACGCCTCGCAGATCGCGATGGGTATTGCTCTGGCCAAACCCGAACGACAGGTGTTTTGCCTAGACGGCGATGGCGCGATGCTGATGCACATGGGCGGCACCGCGATTGTCGGTGCCGCCGGCGTGGCAAACTTCAAGCACGTCATTTTAAATAATGGCGTGCACGATTCCGTCGGCGGGATGGCGACAGCTGGTTTGCGAGTCTCGTTCACGGAGATCGCGAAGTCGTGCGGCTACTCCGAAGCGTGGCGCGTCGAACGTGCTGACGACATCGCGGAAAAGGTCTCTGAACTTCGCGCCGCGAAGGGACCCGCGATGCTGGAAATCATGGTCAAGAAGGGCGCACGTGCTGACTTGGGTCGGCCCCTAACCACGCCGATCGAAAACAAGACAGCCTTCGCTGAGTTCCTGTCCGATTGATCCCACATTCGAGACCGCCCTTCCCGAAAATCACCCAAGCATTCCGCTCTTTTGGAACTCTAGGTGGCCTTTATTCCGGTAGGAGATCCCGTCACCCTGACCCGTCGCTCGCAGTCGGGATCCCCATCGATCACTGGGGCGACCCAGTGACCGCATCGGTGGCGGATGTCATCACCGGTTTGACGAAATGCGAATGCCCCGGATGGACAGTAATTAGCGATGATTTGGGGTGGGGCATTTCCCCAAATACAGCTGCGTCAGTAGCCGAAGTGACTCCTTCCGATGGGTCGTTTTTTCTCGATCTAAAAAGGGACGTGGCCAGAGGTGGGGTCAAACGCTCTCAGAATTGACGGGTCCGCTTGAAAAAATTATTTACTGAGCCTTGAGCAGTTCAGCCATCGCTTTGCCCATAGCGTCGCCGACGTTCATATAAGTCTCGGCGTTGCCGTTGTAGTGGCCACCGGAATCTCCGCCTTTCGACAAGGGGTGCGTGTAAACGGCGGCGACATTTCCTTTGAACTCCGGGTATTTTCCGGACTTACCATCGACTGCGAGCATGGCGTCGAGGATCTTTCCGCCGCCATCGGTCGCGCCCTTCTCAGTCTGACCAAGCGAGGCGGTGACGAATTTGGCATTGGGTGCGTTGAAATCTTTTCTAAGGGCTTTGATGAGGTTCACGAGGTTGTGCTCGTAGCGGCTTGAGAGTGCTTCGCTCCGGCGGTCGCGGTCACCCTGCCACCACAAGAACCCGGCGACTTCATACTCTTTTGCCCCGGGGTAATATTTGTCGAGTTCGGCCAAGACCTTCTTCGCGCGATCAACATCACCATCGTATTGCAAACCGGCATACCAACCGATCTTCTTGGGCTCCTCGCCTTTCTTCCACTTTTCGGGTGATCCCTTGTAGCCAGGGTGAACCCAGGTGACGCCCTTGGAGTCGGTATGCTCAAAACCCTCGCTGCCCGGAGGAAGCAGGTCCCAACCGAGGCCGCGGTTTCCGATGCAGCTTTTCAAAATCATCACGGGGGCATCAACGGCATTTCCGATATGATGGCCGATGCCAAATTCAGGGCCAATCTTACCCTTCCCGATGGTCATCCACTCGTTATTGAAAAGCCTCGTTTTACCCGGGCCGCCACTTCCCATCACGCGCACATTGCGGACGTCCTGACGCTCGGCCCACTTGCCCTCTTTATCGACGAGATAGGGATAGAGGTTCTTTTCCTTCACCGCGTGTTCGAGCGAGCCTTCTCCTCCACTCACCTTGCCAAAGCCGAGCATGTTGGATTGGCCCATCAGGATGTAAACCTGCACCGGCTTGCTCTCGGCACTCGCGCCACCGGTAATGGCCAGACTCATTACAGTCAAGAGGCTCGTGACTTTCATTGCTTTGTAATTTTTCATGAATAGGATATTGTAAAGATTTTCACGGGACCACAAAAAGTGACCCCCAGCCCGGTCTCATACGGCTTCAACACCGCCCACTCTTACGACAAGTGTGGGCTGATTTACGAATAACGTTCGCCGAAACGAGGATAGGCTCACTCTGAGAAGCTTGGTTCCAAACGATCACCTTCGATTCTCTCGACCCACTCCAGGTCCATTTACGCCGAAGCCTTGGGCGCAGAAGGAAGCCCTGCAACCTAATCGGCGGAATCTGCGAAGAGCCTCCTCAACCAAGCTCTCCCGTTTAGATCGGGCACCATTCACGGCAGGCGTCAATAAAGGACCCACGGCATGCCTTGATTGAGGAGATGACTTAAGGCTTAGGCGCCATTTTCGATAGGTGACGGCATGCTAGCACGTAATCATTCTCAATGAAACCAACCACGGCGAAACGACTGATCTCTTTTTGCGCTGCCTTCTCACTGATGGGGGCGGCTGCGAACGCAAAGGCACCCGAAGATCAGGCGGGATACGACAAAGCCAAGGACCAAGGCGTCAAAGCACCGGAAGGCGCTGATATGCCCTTTGATGGAACGATGGAGTCAGTCAAAGAGAATTGGGAAATGTGGCCCAAGCAGGACATGGCCGTCACTTGGAAGGTGGTGAAAAGTCCGACCGACGACAGCAAAGTGCTCATGACCGATGGCGGCAAGAAGTGGGGAACTCACGACCTCGTCACCAAGAAAAAGTATCACGATTTCGAAGGTCACGTGGAGTTTGTCTTGATGGGCGGCCGAGGCGATGACAAGGCGGAAGGTTATGCCAACAGCGGAGTTTACATGCAGAACCGTCATGAGTTGCAGATCGAGTCGCCCAAGGGCAAAAACATCGCCGATCCTTACGGTTGGAAGATTGGGCCCCACGGAATCGGGGCGGTCTGCATGGAGCATGTTCCCAAGGGCAACGCCTGGCGTCCCAATGGCGAGTGGCATTCCTTCCACTTCATCTTCAAGGCTGCTAAGTGGGACGGTGAAAAAAGGACAGAGCCTGCTCGTCTCACCCTCTGGTGGAATGGGATCAAGGTCCACGACAACGTCCCCGTGAAACACGCCAATGGCGGAGTTAAAAACGGACCCACTGACGAGCCGCTCAAACTCCAGGAACATGGACAAGACGTCCGCTTCCGCAATATTTGGATCAAGGACCTCAAGTAGAGGGCCTAAGATACCTGCTTTGGTGGAACCAAGAGAGTCCTCGCCACAAAAAGTGTCTTTTCATTGCGTAATTTCACATGAAGGCTTGGGCTGTCCGAGTTAGAGGAAAAAGCTCGAATGAAACCTGCGCTGGAATGTTAAATTCAGGCACGGCACGACGAGGAAGTTGGTCCAGCCGTGCGTGCCGCCGATGGACCCGACGGCATTGATGACATCTTGTGGGTCGCCTTTTAAGCGAGTCTCTTGTGAATCGGGGAGGACGCCATAGGCGGGGGCCCGCCATTCATGACGGAGATCGTTTGTATACCATCTACTATTCAGCCTCGACAACCCGGTAAAAGAGACGCGTGGCACCATCCGGGAGGTCGGAATCAGTGTAGGAGGTCACCGCTCCTTCGCTCGGGTGGTTATCGGTGATCTCTTCCCAATCTTCCAAATTGAGCGAATAGAAAATGAGGTAGTTGCGGTTGGGCTTGGATTGCCACGTGATCTTGACTGAGGGTTCTCCCTCGACTTCGAGGGTTTCGATGTCGGTAAACTCAAGAGGGACTGTTTTTTCGAAAATCGCGGATTCCCAAAGTGCGGCGACTTCATTATCGGTAAGAACTCGATCTAGCCATATCGCAACCTCATCTTGCGCGCCCGAGTGTGTGGTCGAATCCGTGGGATCTGCACGGCGTCCACCGATCTTTGCCAATCCGGTGTCGGTTCCCCAGCCGGTGGTATCAGGTTGGAGATTTTTGGTTCGATCAACGCCGTTAATCCATAACTTGAAGTTGGCGGCCCGCTCGGTCCCCGTGGACCCTTGGGTTGAGGCGACGACATGGAACCAACCAGATTCAGGGTCAATGAGACGGCGGTCAGGTTCGCTGTCATCCTCACGGTAGAGTGTGCGTTCGGCTACTTCTCCGGAATTACCGGGATCAACGGCCAGGACGAGGCCGTTGTTGGCGGTGACGACCTGGAAGCTCTTGGTCGGGTCCGTGATGTTGTTTGTAAAAAGGCGGTCGCCTCCTTGCGCGGGTCCCGCTTTAAAGAAAAAGGCCACCGTGATTGAGCTGGAGGCATAGAGGTTGCCAGCGCCAAGGGTGACGTGCCCTTGGTCGTTACTATAGTGAGCTAGATTGTCCTCACCTCCGAGGCCCGGCACCGCGACCCCTTCAAAGAGTTCCAAGGCTCCGGGTCCGCCTACCATCGGACCATTGGCGTAGGATCCGTTGAACACGCCGGGAGCGGGCGCATTGCCCATGGTGTCGATGGCACCACCCACGGTGTCCGTTTCATTCAGTTCATAGTAGTAGGTCGGCGATAGCCCCACCACGGTGTCCTGGTAGTTTGCAGCCTGGGCGGCTCCGACAGTGAAAAATCCGAAAGCGATGGCCAGCCGGGGGATGACCGACCCTGCGGGCAAGTTGGGAAGAGAGAAATTTCTTTTCATCGCCTAGTATTGTAAGAATAAAAAACAGAAATGCCAAGGATGGAAGAGATTTGGCTTTTTCGGTGACAGTGTGTTCATTCTAGAGACGGAGGAATCGGGGGAGAATGCGAGCTCCTTCGTGAGCGAAATATCTACTCCGCCTGAGAGCTTGCCCTGGAGGCTCTCTGCTATTCATAACCTTTCGGAAACCAATCAAAGGTCTGTTCTTTTTCCGTGAAGTTTCTCCCCTCGACCTGAGCTCATCTTTTCAATACCTTCCCAGCGAAATTCATTCTTTAAGTCACATTTCCATTCGCATGCTGCACTCAAAAAAATCACCGGCAGCCACGGGCATGATTTTTCTTGTGATGATCATTGCCGGACAACTGACTCGGGCAGATGAGACCGCGGGCCTCGAGTATTTCGAAACCCATATTCGGCCCCTGTTCGCCGAGCATTGCTACAAGTGCCACTCGGCCGATGCCAAGAAGCTCAAAGCCAACCTCTATCTTGACTCCCGTGCCGGTTGGCAAAGCGGCGGCGATTCCGGCCCCGCCATTGTTCCCGGGAAAACGGAAGAATCCCTCCTCATCCACGCCGTTTCTCATACCGATGACGACCTCAAAATGCCGCCGAAAACACGGCTTCCCGATTCCGCGATTGAAAAACTCACCACTTGGATCGCGATGGGCGCGCCCGACCCACGCGAGGGCGAGGTGAAAGAAATATTACCCAAGATTGACCTCGAGAAAGGCCGCGAGTTCTGGTCCTTCAAGCCACCCGTCGCCCACCCCGTTCCTAAGGTCAAAGATCCCTCTTGGCCCACAAGCGAGATGGACCGCTTCATCCTCGCCCGCCTCGAATCCGAAAACCTCACCCCGTCTGGCGACGCCTCAAAGCACACCCTGCTTCGTCGGGTATACTACGACCTCATTGGCCTGCCACCCTCACCAGAGGAGATGAAATCCTTCCTCGATGATACATCGCGCAGCGCTTTTGCATCCGTTGTCGATGACCTCCTCGCCCGCCCCGAATTCGGCGAGCGCTGGGGCCGCCATTGGCTCGATGTCACCCGCTTCGCCGAGTCCAGCGGTGGCGGCCGCTCCCTCGTCTTTCCCGATGCCTGGCGCTTCCGCGACTACGTCATCGACTCCTTCAATCAGGATAAACCCTACAACCAACTTGTCCGCGAACACCTCGCCGGCGACCTCCTTTCGCACTCATCCGTCGAGCAAAGAAACACCCAGCTTATCGGCTCCGGATACCTCGTCCTCGGAGCCCTCAACTACGAATTGCAGGACCACGAACTGCTCAAAATGGAATTTGTCGATGAACAAATCGACACCCTCGGTCGGACCTTCCTCGGCATGACCCTCGGCTGCGCCCGCTGCCACGACCACAAGTTCGACCCCATCCCTACTGCCGACTACTACGCCCTCGCCGGCATCTTCCAGAGCACCGAGTCCATGGGCAAGGGCAGCGCCGCTTCCGGCGTGACCTCCTTCGCTACCACCAAACTCGAAGTCACCAACTCAGGCGAGATTGAGCAAGCCCGCGAGTCGCTCGCAAAACTCTCGACCCAAATCTCCACCCTCAAGAGCCAACTCGGAAAGGAGCTCTCGCAAGGCTCTCTCAATCCCGCTGACCTCCCCGGCATCGTCATTGACTCGGCCGAGGCCAAGCTCATTGGCGACTGGAAAAAATCGAGCCAAACCAGCCCATGGGTCGGCGAAGGCTACCTTCACGACGAAAACCTCCTCAAAGGAAAGAAGCAGGTCGAGTTCTTCACCACTCTGCCCGAGACCAAAAGCTACGAAGTCCTCGTCGCCTACGGTGCGGGAAGCAACCGCGCCACCAACGTCCCCGTCATCATCCGCCACGCCGATGGCGAAACCACGATCTCGATCGACCAAAGTAAACCGGCTCTCATTCACGGCTGCTTCATCAGCGTCGGCACCTTCCCCTTCACTAAAGACCAGCCCGCTTCCGTCACCATCTCCACCCAAGGCACCACCAACCACGTCATTGCCGATGCCGTCAGCTTTGTGGCCCCGGGCTCATTCAAAATGCCGCCCGGTGATCGCCAGAAAATCGCAGCTAAGCTCAAAAATCTCGAAAAAGAACACAAATCCCTCACCGCCAATCTCAAGAAGCTCCAACCCGTTACCATGGCGGTCTCTGAAGCAGACATCATCGCCGATGGCCATATTCATATCCGCGGTCAGGTCCGCAACAAAGGCCCGAAAGTCCCGCGTGGTTTCATCACCGTCGCGATGAAACCCAAGACCTCCGCCAATATTCCAGCGAAACACTCCGGCCGACTCGAACTCGCTCACTGGATCGCTGATCCCGAAAATCCGCTGACCGCCCGCGTCATGGCCAACCGCATTTGGAAATACCTCCTCGGCGAAGGCATCGTCCGCACACCCGACAACTTCGGCCAAACCGGCGAGCTTCCCAGCCACCCCGAACTCCTCGACTACCTTGCCCTTCGCTTTATCGAGGACGGCTGGTCAATTAAGTCCCTCATTCGCGAAATCACCCTCAGCCGCACTTACCAACTTTCCTCACAGACCACTCACCACCGCGATCCCGAGAATCGTCTCTTCGGCCGCGCGCCTCGTAAGCGCCTCGAAGCCGAACTCATCCGCGACACCGCCCTTTTCGTCAGCGGGCAATTTAACCCCGCCCGCGGCGGACCCACCATCCGCAAGGCCGGACAATACGACCTCAACTACACTTTCGACTCCACCCGCCGCAGTGTCTATGTTCCTTGGTTCCGCAACTCCATGCTGGATCTCTTTGAAGTCTTCGATGCGCCCAATCCCAACCTCGTCGTCGGAAAACGCACCGTCACCAACCTCCCTACTCAGGCGCTCTTCCTGATGAATAGCTCCTTCATCCGCGAACAAGCCAATCTCACCGCCCAACGCCTCTTGAGCGAAAAGGCCACCATCACCGGCGCCTACCAACTCATTCTCTCCCGTCCACCGAGCCAGAGCGAAGAGGCCTCCACTCAATCCTTTCTTGACCAGTTCAAACCTGATCAAGAGGAAGAAGCTTGGACTCAAGTGTGCCAGACCCTCTTCGCCTGCATTGACTTCCGCTTCCTCGATTAAAAAGCCATGAGCCACCATCGCCGCCAATTTCTCAAATCCGCCGGATGCGGCTTCGGTTCCCTTGCGCTCTCCTCCCTCCTTGGCCAAGCCGCCCAAAATAATCAGCTCTCTCCGAAACTTCCCGTCCTTCCCGGCCGCGCCAAGCGCATCATCTTCCTCTTCATGGCCGGGGGCCCCAGCCATGTCGATTCCTTCGACTACAAACCCGAGCTCATCAAACGCGACGGACAAACCTTCGACTTCGTCGGCGTCCGCAAAGACACCTTCGGAAAAAAGAGCCAACGCAAGCTCCTTAAGCCCCTCTGGGATTTCAAACAACACGGCCAATCCGGTCGTTGGGTCAGCAGCCTCTTTCCTCACATTGCCAAGCACGTCGATGACCTTTGCTTCATCCACTCCATGCACACCGAGGGAGTGGCCCACGGCCCTTCGACTCTCTTCCTCCACACCGGCGCCACCAATCTCGTCCGCCCGTCGATGGGAAGCTGGGTCACCTACGGACTCGGCTCCGAAAACGAAAACCTCCCCGGCTTTGTCACCATCATGCCCTCCGCCAGCAAAGGCGGACCGCGCAACTACTCCAACGCCTTCCTTCCCGCCATCCATCAAGGCACCTGCGTCGGCCGCGCCGGACTCCCGGCGTCCCAAGCCACCATCCGCAATCTCAAAAATCCCCACCTTCCCCTCAATTCACAGAAGGAACAATTCGACTTCCTCCAACAACTCAACCGGCAACAAGCGCAAAGCAAAGGCGACCAAAATCTCAACGCTGCCATCGACTCCTTCGACCTCGCCTTTCGCATGCAGATGAATGCGCCCGACATTCTTGATCTCTCCGGCGAATCCGAAACCACCAAGACGATGTATGGCATCGGCGAAAAAGTGACCGAGGACTACGGTCGCCAATGCCTCATGGCTCGCCGCCTCGCCGAGCGCGGCGTCCGCTTCATCCAGGTCAACTACTCCGACGAATCCGTCAACCCGCGCTGGGATCAACATTCCAACATGCCCAAGCACGAGGATCACGCCCGCGCCACCGACCAACCCGTGGCCGCTCTTCTACAGGATCTCAAACAACGCGGTCTCCTCGAAGACACCCTCGTCTGGTGGGGCGGCGAATTCGGGCGCACTCCCTTTTCTCAAGGCAAGGACGGCCGCGACCACAATCCGCGCGGCTTTACCACCTGGCTCGCCGGCGGTGGCACCAAACCCGGCTACGCCCATGGCGCAACCGATGAAGTCGGCGACACCGCCGTAACCGGCCGCCTCCACATGCACGACCTCCACGCCACCATGCTCCACCTCCTCGGCCTCGACCACGAGCGCCTCACCTACAACTACGCCGGCCGTGACTTCCGCCTCACCGACATCGCCGGGAACGTCGAGAAAGCCATCATCGCCTAGTTGGAGCGTCCCCCTCAAGAGGTGGACAAATAATAATGAGACATTTTCTTTTGGGACTCGGAGTGGTATTCTCCTGAAAGTTGGAAGGGAATCTTCCCGTAGTCCTATTTCTTCATTTTATGAAAAAGCCACTCTTCCTTACCCTCCTCTGCCTCCTCTCCATCGGCCTCTATGCGGCTTCGAATGAGAAGCCGAGTGAACGTGAACTGGTAACTCAAAATATGCCGGAGATCGAAGCTCCTTCGAAAAAATACAAGGTGCTCTGTTTTTCAAAGCCCTATGGATTTAGGCATTCTTCGATTGAGATTGGAAAAACGATGATGGAAGTCATGGCGGAAAAGACCGGCTTGTTTGATGTCACCTTTTCCGACGATCTCACCGAATTCGCGCCCGATAAGATTAAGCAGTATGATGCGATCTGTTTGAACAATAACACGCACCTTGAAAACGGGATGAAGGATCCCAAAATGCGCGAGACCTTCATCAACTACGTTAAGAAGGGCGGCGGGATTTTTGCCATTCATTCCGCAACCGACGGTGGGTGGCCTGAGTATGTTGATATGATTGGCGGCAACTTCGCCGGCCATCCCTGGGGAGCCGGCGGCACTTGGGGAATCGCGAACGAAGATTCCAAGCATCCCGTGGTGAAGGACGTTTTTGGGGGGAAGAATTTCACGATTAAAGATGAGCTCTATCAGTATAAGGATTTTGATCGCGCCAAGAACCGCGTCCTTCTGGCGCTCGACATGTCTCACGAGGAAAACCTCAAGCGAAAGGGCAATCGAGCCGACGATGATTACGCGCTCGCCTGGTTGAAAAAATACGGCGAAGGCCGAGTCTTTGTGAGTTCATTTGGCCACAATAAGGAGGTCTTTTATAACCCGGAGATTCTTAAGATGTGGACTGAAGGGTTTCGATATGTGCTGGGCGAGGTGGACGTTGATACCGTGTCCATTCCCAAGTCAGCGGCGCAATAGTCGGCCTTAACTGCTTGCCATTCGCCCTCCTACATTGCCAATAGTTGTGTCGCTTGCCACACCAACAATGGACGCGCTCTGACTCCGGCGCTCAATGCGGAGTGGTATTATTCCTCAGCCATTACGGTGAGCATTTGTCCGGCTTCGTTAGGGGCGCTTCCTTTGCGATGGAGAAAGGCGGTGAAGACGAGGAACCGCTTTCCTTGGGCGTCTTTTACCCGAGAGATTGCGGGGTTGGAAAATGCCAAGGATTTTTTGGGCGTACTTGGGCGGATTCTTCCAAGGGGAAGGCCGTTCTCATCACAGAGAAAAATCCCCCAGGAGCCCCAGTCAAGGCGGGTGCTTTGCACTTCCTGGAGGTAGTAGGTCTTTCCCTTCCATGGAAACTTGCTCCGATCTCCGAGATTGCCATTGCCACCGAGTTTTTTGATGGCGGTGTTGATCTTCGTCGCTGGTGCGGCTTTCCATCCCTTGAAGTCGGTTAAGGTGGCGTGGGCGAGTTGATCGACCCGGACGTTTTGGAAGTAGTGGAAGCGCAGTTTGATTTCAGATTTGGAAAAATCCTTGGTGCTCGTTTTGACTTCTTCAAAGCTTGGCGTGCCTTCTGCGGTTGGGGCAAGGGTTCGGGGAATGTCGATCTCACGAGAGAATCGTCCCGTTTTTAAGTCGTTGAGACTTTCATAGAGGCGGAGCCGAATCCAGCAGGAATTGGGCGCGTCTTTTTCATAGGCGAGAAGGAAGGCGCCCTCACTCGTTTCATGGATCGTGGCTTGTGAGGCATGTTGGTCGAGCTCCTTCAAATGGCGCCAATTTTTGAAATCAGGCGAGTGAGTCAAGTGGATGGCAAATGCACCGTTTTTCAAGGAATGCGAGACTCCGTAGTAGCCTTCCTTGTGTTTCTTTTTGGGCTGAAAAACTTCCAGGCAATCCAGACCTCGACCCTCGTGATCGCGGAGCTTGAAGACTCGGGTTTGGGCTTTCTCGGTGCTCTCGAGTTTGTCGCTAAGAGACTCCCAGGGCTTGTTTTCTCCTGCTGCGGGGGCGACTAGGAGGATCAGGAATGAGAGGAGTATTTTTGAAAATGAAGAGATCAATTCGACGGGGGACTGAGTTTCGTTGAATCGTGACTGGCTTCTGATCAAGACGCAAGAAGTAGGATCAACGATGTCCGGATCGATGCTCTCGAGGAGCTAATTGGAGTATCTCAGAGCACGCTGACTATCTCGGTTGCCCACCCCGTAAACTCCCCGGGGTGATTCCTAGCTGCTTCTTGAAGACATGGCCCAGGTAACTTTGACGGTTAAATCCTACGATTTCGGAGATTTCGGCGAGGCTTAAGTTGGAATTTTGAAGCAGGGCTTTTGCCTTGGTGAGACGGACTTCGATTAGGAACTCCCGAATGGTCATTCCTGTTTCCTTCCGAAATCGCCGTTGAAAGAGGCTGCGCGAAATTCCAGCCTTACGCGCTAAGTCGTCGTTGCCCAGTTTGCTGTCAGAAAGATTCTCATAGATGAAATGGACCCCCAGGGCAACTACGGGATCGATGATCGCGCGGGTGTTTGAAGACCGCCTCGTGATCAGTCTAATGGGTGGGATGAGCAACGGATGGCTTGGCGGCTTGGAGCTGGCCATCATCCGGTCGAGTAAGTGTGCTGCTTCGTAGCCAATCTTATGGTGATCTAAGCGGACGCTACTGAGGGGAGGCGCGGAAAGATCGCAGAGAGGGAGATCATTATCCACTCCGACAACTGCCACTTGCTCCGGAACGATCATGTTCTCTTCGCGACATGCATCCAAAACCATCAATCCCCCATCATCTCGCGCAACCATAATCCCCACTGGCTTTGGTAAGTCGCGGATCCAAGCTCGCACCGCGTGACGCGCCGCCTTTGAACCGAGCGGTTGATCGACGGGCGGTTCAAAGATATGAAAAGTTGCCCTTTCCACGCACTCTTCACGCAAGAATTTGCAGCGGCGCTGAGACCAACCTTGGTCTCCGCTTTCGTGAGGATAGAAACCGATGTTCTTGAATCCGTGATCAAAAAAATGGCCTGCCACCAGGGCGGCGATTCCCTCGTCATCGGCGTCAATCTGTGGGATGCCGAAGTCCAGGACGGATCTGTTGACATCGACAACTGGTAATCCGGTGGCGCGTAGAGTCCGTGCCATCGCATCATCGCCGACTCGGGCGATAATACCCTCTGCCTCTGAATCCAGGAGCCACTCCGAAATCGAAATATGATCACCTTTCGGAACGTGAAGTAACCGCCAATTATCAAACTCGTGAGCAAATTTAGCGATGCCACGAAGTGTTTCGCGCCCCGGTTCGAAAGAAGTGTAAACAATAAGGGCAATACGTTTACGAGGATTCGATTCGGTAATTTTCATGAGATATTCTAGTCGCAAAAAGAGTGCTTGGGGCCTAATCAAGAGTCTTACCCGATTTCGACAAAAATATATCCATTTTCGACAGAATAGACGAGGAATATTCTCGCCTGAGCGTCTCATTTTTTCGGAGTGTGTCGCTCGCAAACCGATTAGTATGAACACCATTGATAAAACATCGAAGTTCTCAGCCCTCACCATTGCCATTTTGACCGGTGTGACCAACCTCATGGCCCTCGCCACCTCCGCCAATGCCACGATCGTCGGCATCAATGGGATCGGGGATATCAGCAACGTCAAGCTGCCGACCACCTTTGCCAGCAACCTGTCCAGTGACATCGGCGGCGCGACGGTATCCAATGGTGCGACACCGGACATCGCGCTGACATGGGCATTGTCGGGCAACGGCTGGGAAAGGCACAGCTCGGATGTCTGGAATGCCCTGGATCCCGCCACCGGCACCCCTGACATCGCCCAGATCGACTACGATAATAGCAATGGCACTGACGAACCGACCATCACCTTTGCGGCCGGGGCGGGAGTGGCCCTCCAGCTCAACTCGCTGGATATCGGCCACGCCTCCGACCAGAGCGAAGCCGCCTTTGCCTGGACGATCACGATTACGGAGGACGGTGGGCCCCAGGTGTTCAGTCACACCACGGCAGCCATGGGCCCCGGGGATACCGAGGCGGTGGCCTTCAATTTCACCGGCCGTCCCGGGGTGGATTACATCCTTGAGTTCGATGGCGCAGACCGCACGAACCGTGGAGCGCTCGACAACCTGAGTTTCAATCAGGTGGTGCCCGCGGCTGATGTCCCCGCTGCCATCCTCGCCGCAGTCCCCGGTTCTCTTCAGTATTCCCTAATCTACGAGGCCTCGATTCCCGAATTGACGCCAGCTTGGGGAGCGGGAGCCACCTATACCATCGATAACTCAGCTACAGGTCCCGCTAGCTTCGACCGAGTCGCCTACATCATGGAACTCGATGACACATGGGTGTGGGTGTCCTACGATACCCCTTTGCAAGCTAATACCCTTGCAACCGTTGGAGTCCCAACGGTGGCTACCGTCGATGGCACTCCCATCCAAACCACGGTTGTTAATATGGATGTCTTTTCTAGCATCACAGATGCCAATGTCATCACAACCGGCACCGGCTTAAGCAGTGGCAACATCGAATTCTGGCCCGGCAACTATAACCAAGGAAATGACGCGAACATCCCGAACGCAGATCCAGAGACCCTCGATTTCGGAGATGGTGGAGCGGCTACCGATGTTGGTTATGGCTCGATGCAGGTGCACAACCACGCTGCCAGTCAAACGATCTTCGCTTTCAATCGCTGGGGCGGTGCGTTTACAGGAACGACTGATATTGGTATCGGCACTAATGGCACTGGCGTAGGCGAACCGGACTACACGTTCTCTGAGAACGCTCGAAACTACACCACGCGAAACCTCTACGTGCTCGTGCGTGAAGGAGCACCCACGTTTCCACCTCCGGAAGCGACCATGGCCTTATCATCGGTGGCTGGGGATAAAATTATGCTGACGTTCAGCGAAGAAGTTAGCAGTGATTCCGTTGATGTCGCCAATTTCTCAATCGCAGGTGGACCCGCACTCACGGCTGCCACTTCCTCTGGTAACATCGTCACCCTGACCACTTCAGGCTTGGTGGGGGGCACGACTTACACCGTGAATTACACCGGAGTTTCCGGACTGCCAGGAGCTGGACCGGCTCTGATTGCTACGGTCACCATTGACTTTTCCGCTCCTATCCTTCCCGCGATTTTAGCCTCCATTCCAGCGGCGGCGGGATACGACCTCATCTATCATGCGGAGATTCCGGAAGCGGCTCCACGCTGGGGAAATGGCGCGCCTTATCTCGTCGACCAATCGTCAATCACGGATGTGACTGCCTTTGATCGCGTTGCTTATGTCATGGAATTGGATGGCGACTGGGTCTTCGTTTCCTTCGAGACCCTCTCTCAAGGTAGCACCTTCGCGACGATCGGCATCCCGACGGTTGATGTGGTCGCGGGCACACCGATCCAAACCATCCTCTCAAACATGGACGTGTCTTCCAGCATTGCAGGTATCACCGAGGGCACAGGCCTGAGCGGTGGCAATATCGAATTCTGGCCGGGCAACTTCATCCCGAATAACGTCGACAGTATCCCGAACGCCGATGA
>Ga0308005_10000092_pt1 | contig 31690 bp, 52 predicted proteins | sample Neamet67_FD_203142 | JGI IMG/M metagenome (GOLD analysis project Ga0308005, IMG submission 203142) | Marine microbial communities from water near the shore, Antarctic Ocean - #67 | ecosystem: Environmental > Aquatic > Marine > Unclassified | place: Southern Ocean | collected 2014-06-07 | reverse complement strand
TCAACCTCATACCTTCACCACTACCATCGTTAAATACCATTGTCTGCATCATTTGGTTCTGTACAATAGCGTTACCGAAAAGTTTATTATCAAATAACATAAAGTCCATTGAAAGGAAACTCGTCCCGTATAGACCTTTTAATTCTGCTACATTAGAAGATGAAGGTGCAATAGTTATTACTCCGTCTACTTCAAGTTTACTATTAGGACTAGTAGTTCCTATCCCTACATTTCCTGTTGTATCAATACGCATAGAATTGGATGAACCAGATATAAAATCTAACGGATGTGCTGAGGATGTTGCGTTTCCTGTTCTTGAATAAACCTTATTAGAATTCCCATCTGGAGAAACTAATAGTCCACCAGATGGAGATGTTGAGTTATCTATTGCAATTTGACCTATAACGTGTAATTTTCTATTAGGACTTGTGGTTCCTATACCTACGTTGCCTGAAAATTCAGCATCCTCAGCTTTTAAATCTCCATTAATATCTAAATCAACTAATATTTTTTTTGTTGCCATTATGAAATAATTAAATTAAACTATTATCCTTGAACTACTATCACAAACTCTCCTGCTGTTGGTGCTACGTTAAACGTTACAACTGCTGTTGTAGCATTAACTGAAGTTATTTGTGCCGTAACTTCATTAAAAGGAGTTAATTTTTTATAAACATTTACATTAACATACTGTCCTAGCGAATGTGTTACAGTTGTAGACGTTGAGGCTGCACAATCAACTTGAATCTTTTTAACCGTTCCAGTAGTTGTTGAGTAATTTTGTGATTTAACAAAAGCAGTTGTTGCAACTGAAGTGTCATTGTCACCAGTTGAAGGTGTGGGAGCTGTTGGATTACCAGTAAAAGAAGGTGAAGCAATAGGTGCTTTTAAATCAACTAAACCTTTTAGAGTTTTACCCATATTTGCAGTAAGTCCTTCAGTCGTTGACGTACTTGTTAACGTGTTGTTTAATGTGATTGCATCTAAAAACGCACTCATATCTATTGTGAACGTTGAAGAGTCATCTCTTGTGAAAGTTGCCAATCCAGTTGCACCGTTTAAAGTTCCACCCGTTAAACGTGCTAAATTTGTATCATCTAAGTATAAAGATAAATCCAAATCAGTGTCAGAACCGTCCTCATCTGTATAAGTAAGAATATTTGCAGACAAACTAATTGACGTCGTTGTTTCAGTATCAGTGAATACAGCTCCAGAAGGAACAGCAGACTCAACTAATGGATGTGCAATATTTGAAACTTTAGCATTATTAACTATAATGTTGTCAAATTTAGCTTTAGATAATAATCCAGCTCGTGTTGTAGATGCTGCTGCTAATGTTGCATTTGAACCATCTGAAGAATTAACGTTTACAGTCGTGTTCGTTGTTGTACCTTCAGATAAATTTGTTGAAACATTGTGATTAACATCTGAGACTTTAGCGTTATTCGCCTCAACTTCATTGAATTTTGCTGAAGACATAACACCAGAAGCAGAACCAGTTGCAGACGCAATAATAACGTCATCTGAAGAGCCGTTTGAATCAATACCATAAGTTGTACTTGTTACCGTTCCAGTAGATAATGCCACCGTTGAAGATGTATCTTGTTGCATTGCATCAACCCAACTTGTACCGTCATAAACGTATAAGATTTTGTCACCCGTATTGAAGTAAACTTGTCCTTCAACTGGTGAGCCTGGAGCTGTTGCCAGACTGTGCATTTTAGGATTTACTAATTGATTTTGAGATAAATCTAAATCAACTAAGAAGATTTTTTTTGCCATTTTATTTATTTATTTATTTGTTTATTTATTTGTTTTAATTTAAAAATACAGAGCCAGAAAATGCAGAAGAGAATCCAATTGTTAATACATTGTTATCAATATGAATGACCTCACCTTCAACAAAAGTTCCTGCGCTGTCCATTACAGTAGCAGACGGAAACTTACCTAAATTGTGAGGCACTGTCCAAAAGTCAGATGTAACACCCTGGTCGAATACAAAATTTAAATCACCAACATCTAAAACGTTTGGAGAGTTTGAACCAATTGCAATAGGGTCTGGAGAGTGTCCAACGAAAGGCAAAGCAGAACTGCACCAGTCGTAAGGAATGTTAAAACTAAGCTCACACGCCCAGCCCTGCGTCCCGTTCTTTGTATTGTCTTTTACTGGTTGAGCGTTTATATCAGTGTTCTGAATCCTAAAGTTTTTCATTTCTGAATCAGTAGAAACAAATTGGATTACGTCAGACAATATGGCTTCAGTATCGGACATTGTTTCAGACGATTCCGTTATGTTATTACTTATTTTGTCTAATACTAAAACCGTAACAGTGTAAACTTTTGCTCCAATACCTCGACCAGTACCAAACTCGTAATTGGTATTTGAATAATCAACATGCAAAAAAGGGTATTTTAATTCTCTTCCGTCCTCTGTCTTTGTTCCTATGTCTGCGGTATTACCACAATTAAAGTCTTGGATTTGCAAATGACTGTCCGCAAGTCTCTCAAGTCTGTCAATTATGTTATTTAGAGTGTTATTCATTTACTTCTGTTTATTTTTTTCGTGTTCTTTCTCTGCGTCAATCAACCTCATTTCCTGGACGTTTAAAACATAAATCCAATTAAGCTCAAAAAACGCTTCATGTTTCATTATGTTTTTATCTGTCAAGTTGTCAATAAACCTCAACCATGTAAAAGGGTCGGGTTTGTCCTCAACAGTCTTACCATCTAAACCGTACTTTACTTTACTGTTGAAAACCTTTGAATAAGACTTTCTAACGAGGTCGCGCCAACTAAGATAGCTGTCAAAAACCCCATAAAGTCGGGGACTGTTAAAGCCCTCAAAAATAATTGTTTACGCTCTTCGATTAAATTCTCATCAAACCTATTTATTACTCCGTTCGTACATGGTCTTATAAGAATACTCAAAATGTCTGAAATAATATCCGCACCCTTCTCATCTTTATTTAATAACACCTGCTCTAGTGAAATACTCTCACCTGCTGTAAGCTTATTAAAGTCTTGAATAATCATATGCTCCATTCCTTCAATTTTAAACACCTTGTCCTTATTCTCTTCTGGAATAGTATCTAAAAACTTTGTAGACTCAATTAACTTCTCTAATGTATCAGAATCAATACTCATCAACTGTTTATAACTTGCGTTAGACACAACTGATATTAATTTAATACGTTTAGCAACAACCGTATCTTTGAACTCTTCTGACTCATTAACCTTATTTATCTCTAAAAAGTCAGCTAATGTAATTTCATTCCAACTCTCTTTAATTTCTATCTTCATAACTTAATTATAAATTGTAATGCCCATACTAAATTTACATTGTCCAAATCAAAGTTCATTGTATTTTTGTAATCTATTTTGTCAGTAGATACAAAGAACGCTCCTCTGTTGTTCTTACGGTTGTAATCAATACCTTTGATGTCCTCACCATGTCTTAATATACGCTTAGCTGTCTTTCTACCATCAAATGCCTTAACTCCATTACTTGACAACAGAGATAAAAACTCCATTTTTTTAGATTTAGAGCCAAATGCTGACCATTTTGTGTAATTATTCATAACTATTAAAGTTTATCGGTAATGTGTGAATGCACCTCTGTATAAAGTACTCCTCCTGCATCAATAGAATTAACAACAAACTCTTTTATAATTCCAACAAACACAAAAGGCAACGAAATAATTAAAATCAAAACGGCTATCACTATGTAAAAATTTTTCTTCATGTTGTAATATAAGTATAATATATTAAAATAACGGTATTAAATTGATTTTTATTTAAAAGGCTTGTCTGTATTTCTTTTTAATATCAAAAACGCATTTCATACTTAACGCATCCAGGAAATCTGGAGAGTGTCCAATATTATGTTTGATGTCTTTTTTAGTAATCATTTTCATTTTACCTCCAATTAATTCAGCAGGTAAAGTTATTATCTGCATAAGTTCCGAAACGATATCCTCTCTGTGGTTTTTAGTATGAATTTTTACTTCTCCTTTATTTATTTTTTCAGCTAATTTAGAATAAGTTTGAGTTTTTAAATGCTCATAAGGTTCTGCGTTTAAAACTTTACCTCCTGCGTTAAATTGATACGCTCTCGGAAAATAGTTTTTTAAATATAAACCCGCTCCGACAACATCAATTACTATATTTTTTTCAAATATATTATACTTTTCTTTTAACTCCTTAATCTTTTCCTCTGGTTTTACATTTTTAGGCAAGTCAATTATATCAATAACATTGTCACCATTCCAAAGAGCTAAGACACACTTGTCAGAACTAAAGGCAACATCAACACTTAAATAATAGTCATCTTTTAAGGCTTCGGGTTCGTCATGTTCAAACAATTCAATTACACTGTCGTAAGTTACTAAACAGTTATCGTTTGCAGACCACTCCCAAAACCCTAAAACCAAAGTTCTGTATTCTGCATTGGATAAAGTATTTTTTAAATTATCAATATAAGCCTTTGGTAAGTATGGGTTATCCTGAGGCAAAGCTTGAATAAATTTACGGTGGTTTTTTAACGTGCCTTTGGTGAATGGCAAATAAAAGTCATCCATTAAATGACCTCTACTTGGATTTGTTGTCATAAACAACATGGGCTTAACATTAAACTCTTCATTTTTCCAACGTCCACACCTTGACGCAACTATCTCACGAGCCTTTGCGGAAACTTCAGAGGCCTCATCAATTGCAGAGAAGGTCAAAAGGTTACCCCTAAGCCTTTCAAAACTTGGGTCGCTTGGCAAATATGCCAACTCTGCTAATAATATGACAGAGCCATTTAAAAACGTAACCTCACTGCTCTGTTGATTGTAATTATAATCATTAGTCGTTAATCCGAAGTCTGCAAAAACCTCAAACAAAGACACCAGTGTAGTCTTTTTTAAATCCTTCAAAACCCTTCTACCTAATAAAACTCTTATTCCTGGGTATTGCAAACATTTAATTGTTATTAGTGAGCACAAACCGTAAGACTTAGCACTACCAACACCACCACCAAACAAAACCTCAGTTGTGTCCTTGTCGTCAAATGTCTCAAACATTAACCACTGCTTAGGAGTTGGAGAAAAATCTATATTCATTTTTTAATTGCGGTTTTCTGGGAAATCTGGTTTAGTTATATTAATAGTAATTTTTTGGTCAATCTCAATCTGTTCTGGAGCATCAAAACCTAACATTTTCGACACTTGTTTTATTGCTGAGATAGAACTCGCACTATTTGCCAAACTTGATAAAACTTCCGCTCTGCGAAGTTCGCTAATATCTGTATTGTTTGTAAACTCTTTATTGTCCTGGTAGTCATTAGCAATTAACATCAATTTCATTATTAAATCCTCTTTAGTAATCATTGACTTTTTAGCCAATGCGTCCTGCAAACTTTTAATCTTTGCTTTTACCTTGTCATTTTTCATTAACTCACACGCTTTACGAGTTACGGAGGTGCTTTTCATATGTGAAACTTCATAACATTGTCTGTAAGCCTCTGATGCGTTGGCTGTTTCAATGTAAATATTACAGAATGCTATTTGCTTAGGTGTTAGTTTTAATTCTTTTTTCATTATTTCGCTGTTGATTTGTGAAATCTAGGTTGTTTTGGGTCTACTGCTATGTTTCCTGTTTCTGTGTCTCGTAAATATCTCACCCACCTATGACGACAAGTCGTATATTTTGGATTCGCTGAATAATTACCACAGTTCAGTAAGACGTCACGTTGTCCGTATTTCTTGCCTGGTGTTATCATTGCTTGTAATTCTCTTAAAGTAAAGTATTTACTTCCAGAACTTCTAATATACAACCGACTACAAAAACGTCTTGTATTTTTTTGTATTGGTGCATAACCTTTTTGAGGTTGGTACTTGTAAAGCTTCTCAACTTTCAAGTCAAATCTCTCTTTTTTCATATAAGTAAAATAAGAGCTATCAATTTGATTAGTCTTGTAAGTTTTACCTATTGATTCAAAGTTAAAATTAACCTCCATGTCGGAAATAAAATCATTGTAACCATCATTGTCCGAGCTTAAACATATTCCACACATATCTTATTTATTTAGTAATTTATTAGCCTCTTTGATTACACTTACCTTTGTCCTTCCTACTGTGGTCAATTTAGTACCCGTTTCCGACAATACCAAACTCTTAATTTCGTGCATCTTCATTGAGTTTAAATCAACCGTAACTTTGTCAGATTCCGCAATACGTTCCGATAAGTCAATTAGTTTCTTTGTTTCTTTTGCAATTACACTTGAGCAGGAGTTGCACGATAGGGTATAATTAGAGTCCATCCTTTGAAAAATAGACTCAACCGTAAGGGCTTGTTTGTTTGATATTGTTCCTTTTCTTTTAATATCTTTTAAAAATATTATCTCTTCTTTTGTAAATTTAAAGTCTTTCATTTTATTTTAATAATGTTATTACAGTAACTACTCCTGCGACCAAGATTCCTATATTTCGTTGTCTCTTCAGTCTTTTAATATTGTGTTCTTGTACCTTGTTAATAGTGTCATGTGATTCAATGATATATCTTTGGTCGATTATCACGCTATCTCTTAAAACGATAACCGTGTCAAGTCTTTTATTCGTTATAGTTAATTTATCAATGATTGTATCTTGAACCTCAATAATTCTAATTGTGTCTTTTACTTGTTTAACCTTCATGAGTTCAATTCTTAATTGTTCGATTTTTGTAGATAGTTTTTTAATTAATTTGCTCTCTTTAACTATCTCAATTTGCACTCGTTCAATAACTGTCTCTTTACCTTCGATAATCTTCTCGACTTCCACTATCTTTGGAACTTCAAAGACCTGCTTATCTTGTTTAAATACCAACATTATTATAATCACTATTATACCAACTGATAATATTATATCTTTTAATTTGATTACCATAGTTTAATATTATTATCCTTGTCTCTGTTTATCTTCTTGTCTAATCTAAATGCCACATAAGACACAGCAGAGGCCAGACACAACGAATATAATAATTCTTTAGTAACTAAGATAGTAATTAAGTAAGTAGTCCAGAAACTTAAGCACTTCCAACAGTTTAAAGTTTGTAAGAAAAAGTATTTACTAAACTTAAAGTCTTTGAATATATTGTAGAAAGACCAAACAATTAAAGGACTTCCAACTAAGTAAATTATATTATAAATCATAATGAGAGTTTAAAGTGAATACGTCTGTAAAGTCAATCGGTAAGTTATGCATGATTACTCCCTCCTCCATTAACGTCTCTATTAATTCAAGCGTTAACTCTTCAGGTAATGCGTTTAGTTCCTCAGTGTTTATATAATCCTTATCGGAAAAAGTCTTGTATAATAAAATTATCATTCTCTTGTCATCAATTGTTAAATCAGAAGTGAAGATAAAGTTTGTGTTAATTGGTAATTTGTTATTGTAGCCAACTAAGTCGACCGATATATTGCTCGTACGCTTCATATAAGAGCGCGTAATCAATCCTCTCACCATTCTGCTTATATGTTGCCTGGACATATTTAACGGCTCAACAGCGACACTTAAATTAAATGGCTCATTTGAGTATAATGATTTGTAAACCAATAAAACTAATTCCTCATCAAGTGTTAAATCTGAATTAAGTTTGTGTTTACCATTTTTAGTTGTTTGTAATTTCATAATTGTAAGATACAAAAGATATATTCAAAAAGCAAGTGAAACGGCTTTTATTTTCTAATCGACATATTACTCTTATTCTTTTCTTATTATCTTCTTATTATCTTCTCAGTGGTTGGTTTTTTACTCAACGAAAATTCAACGCTCGTTGAAATATACCCCTCAAACCCTGTGAAATCAATACTCTATGAAAACGGTGAGGATACCTCTTCTTTGCTAAACTTACAAAAAATCAATAATTAACCATAAAAAGTATTGTTTATTAAAATATTATTTGTATATTTGTAATGTAGTCAGGCCTAATTAGCTTGTTCAATGGTGTTACAGTTCACGCTACATTCTTTTAACAACTGTAATAAACAACTGATTAAAATGACAGAACAATTTAAGAGTGTATTAGGATTTGAGGGACTTTATGAAGTGTCTAATTTAGGAAACGTTAAGAGTCTAAGCAGATGGACTCACAACTCAAAAGGCGCGTACTTTAAAAAAGAGAGAATATTAAAAGCAGGTATTAACAGTTCAGGTTATCGAAATGTTAGTTTATTTAAAAATGGAGTTTCTAAAAACATTACAATTCATCAATTAGTTGCTAAAATCTTTTTAAAACATCAGTTATGTGGATATAAATTAGTTGTTAATCATATTGATTTTAACCCATTAAATAATAATTTAACTAATTTAGAGATAGTTACCCAAAGAAAAAACTCAAATAGGTTACATTTAAATTCTACATCAAAATATACTGGCGTTAGTTGGAATAAAAAAGATTACAAATGGAGGTCGCAAATAGGGTTAAATGGAAAAAGAAAATACTTAGGCTCGTTCAATTGTGAAACTTCTGCGCATTTAGCTTATCAAAAGGCCTTAAAAGAAATATTAAAATAAATTAATAATAATTGGTAAAAAGTTTGTTTTATCAATATTAAGTTTGTAGATTTGTACCAACAAATAAATAAAGCATTATGAAATTCAAGACAATTCAATTTAGAAATAAAAACAGAGAGATAGGTTACTTATTAACAAATACTGGCATTACAATTTCTTCAGTTCAAGGATTGAGCGGTACAATGGAGGATGAGTTAAAATCTAACGAAAGAAACGAATTAATTATATTAATATTAACAAATAAATAAAGCATTGCAACAGTCTTGAGGATGGTCAGACACTTTAACGAGTTCGTCTTCTGTGAGTGTCATTAAGGATTTAGAGACTGTTGCTTTAACATTATAAACAGTAAAAAACAAAACAAAATGGAAAACTTAGAATTATGGAGCAAGGTAGAAAAGACAAATCCTGCTTATACAAAAAAAGCAAAAATTGGTGGAATGACAATAACAGCAATTGCGCCACAGTATCAAATTAAAATGGTAACAGAACAATTCGGAATTTACGGAAAAGGTTGGGGCTTTAAAAATATTTATTTATCTTACGACTTAGTCGAAAAATGTAATTTAGTAGTTTTTAAAGGTACTTTCTTTTTTCCAGGCGGTGAGTTTGAAATAATCAACAGTTGTAAATTATACATGGACAGAAAATTGACAATGGTTGATGACAATTTTGCAAAGAAGATTGAGACTGATGCATTAACAAAAGCAATTAGTAAATTAGGATTTAATGCAGATATATTTTTAGGGAAATTTGATGACTTGAGATATGTTGACGAAATGAAAAAGGAATTTAAAGAGCCTACTCCAGAGCCAGTTAAGGATGCATTGTCTGAAAAAGGTTACAATTATTTGATGTCAGAGGGTAACTTGTCTCAAATACATGAAGCATTAAACAATAGAATTTGTACAGCATTACAAAAGGAAAGTTTAGAAGTTTTACAAAATGAATTAAAACAAGCAGAGAAATAATGGAAAGGTTTGACGATATAAAACAAAATACAAAAGAATGGCACAACCTCCGATATGCAAAAGTCGGAGGGAGTACTTCTAAACAGTTACATACCAAAACCGATACACTTTTGACTGAATTAATAGGGATGCGCTTAGAGGAGTTTGTTTACGTTCCTGAAAGGTTTATCTCAGCAGATATTGAGAGAGGAAACTTACTTGAACCGATTGCGTTAAAAGAATTGATAAAATATACATTTATTGAATTTAAAGAAACTGGATGGATGCAATCAAAAGAAATTCCATTAATAGGGATTAGTCCTGACGGAATAACTGAAGATAACAGATTTAGTTGTGAGATAAAATGTCCAGGTAGAAAAAAATACACGGAGACAATTTTAAAAGATGAGATACCTTTAGATAATATTCACCAGTGTCTACATTATTTTGTAATTAATCCATTTTTGGAGAAACACTTTTTTGCATCATTCAGGCCAGAAAACAAAATCAAACCTTTATTTGTTAAAGAATTAACAAAACAAAGTATTATAAATTTAGGTACAGCAAAAAAGCCAGTATTAGACACTATTGAGAACTGGATAATAATTACAAAAGAAAAAGCAGTATTACTTGAGGAACAAATAAACGAAACAATTAAACAATTAAATAAATAAGATTATGACAAAAACAAGAAAAGAAGTTCAAGACAATTTTAAAGATGCGTTAACAGTTAGATGTTTGTCTGATGGATTAGACTATCAATTTGATTTTGGTAGTATTCATTATGATGAGGAGTCTTTTGGATGGTACTCTTATAGTATTGATAATGAAAACGGGTCTTTCTCTGTATTAATTTGGAGTGATAGGCTTCAAGAATTTGCAGGAATCATTAATGATAAAGAGGTATTAATTAACTATGAAGATGAATCTGACTATGTGAAAGGTCAGTTAGACTTAATCCAATTAATGAAAGAAGAGATAACAATCTTTGAAGCTGAAGCAAATGACATTACAGACTTATCTTTAGATATATTATTCCTATTAAAGAAATTAGAACCATTAGAACAACCGAAAAAGGTATTTAAATATACTAACGGTGCAAATATGGGAATCAATGACTTTAACAGAGAGCAGGAAGCTAAACCTAAGCAATACAAAATTGGAATTGATACGTTTAAACGTGCTGAGAGTAATATGACTTTAGAAGAACGCTTAGCATGTGTTAGATTTAATATAGACAAATACGCATGGAGAAAGAAAGACCAGGATGTAGAAGATTTTAATAAAATTATTGCTTATGCTGAGTACGGATTAAAACAATTAAAAAAATAAATTAAATAATAGTAGGATAATACAAATTAAGTATTATCTTTGTACCAAACAAATAGTTAAATAGTAAAAATTAAGATTATGAGCGAATTAACAATTAAAGGAACAATCAAAACAGTATTAGATGTTCAAACAGGAACAAGTAAAGCAGGTTCTGAGTGGAAAAAGTTGACTTTCGTAGTAGCTAACAATGAAGGTTATGAGGGTAAAGAACAAATCTTTGCATTTGAAATCTTCGGAGAAGAAAAAGTAGAGAATTTCCAGAAATACAACAAAGTAGGGCAAAATGTAGAAGTATCTTTTAACATTGGAACTAACGAGTGGAAAGGTAAATACTTTACTTCATTATCTGCATGGAAAGTAATGAGTGAGTCAAGTTCTGCAACGGTTGAAACTGTAACAGAGAAAACAACGGCTGATTTACCGTTCTAAATCAAACTATCCGACTAGTATTTGATTATATTAGTCGGTTTTTTATTAACTAAATAGCATTAAAAACAACAATTATGAAAAAGAAACAAAAAAGATTAAGTAAATTAGAGGCTTTATGTTTAGGGTTTGAAGCTAAACCGAATGATGGAGAAGGTAGACCTGCAAAATACTCACTAAATGAGGAACAAATTAACGAATACAACCGAATTAAGTCAGTAAGTAAGCCGGTAAAAGAGGTTAAAACAGCTAAAAAAGTAGCGTTGAAAACTGAAAAACCGTTTGTATTATCTGCATGGTCTGATAAAGGTCATATGATGAGCATTGATGAGTACTGTACATTCTATAAATTACCTAGAAATGACATAAAATCATATAAATTAGTCTCACATACAGGGACTCCTTTCTATAATATACTATTTAAAGATAATACAATTGACTTAGAATCACCAGAAGTAGACTTTGATGCTCTTATTTCAAAGCATATTGACAGAGTAGAGGTTGAAAAACAGCCTTTTATTACTAAAAATGACTTTGATATGTTGACTTATTCAGACGTTCATATAGGAATGGACACAGACAGCACAAACAACTCAATGTACGCAACAGCCTGGAACAGTAAAGAGGCTTTAATCTCATGTGATGACATGATTAAGGAGGCTTTAAAGGAAAGAAGTAGTAATATTCTGGTTGTTGATGAGTTAGGTGATTTTTTAGACGGTTATAATGGCCAAACAACAAGAGGCGGTCACGCATTACCTCAAAACATGACTAATGAGGACGTTTTTGACTGTGGATTAAAGTTTAAAATGAAATTACTTGACAAATTGATACCTTTTTATGATAAAATAATATTTAACAATATTTGCAATGATAATCACGCAGGGAGTTTTGGATATTTTGTTAATTCAGCTTTTAAATCGTTAGCGGAGCAGAAATATGCTAACGTAGAAGTAAACAATTACAGACAATTCATTAATCATTACTTTATTGGTGATATTTGCTTTGTTATTACTCACGGAAAAGATGACGCAGCGTTAAAGTTTGGCTTTAAGCCACAACTTGACCCTAAACAAATCGAGAAGATTGACCAATATTTAAAATACAACAACATTTATAATCAGTCTAAACTAATTGTATTTAAAAAAGGTGATTCTCACCAGTGCTTATTCAATATGAGTGGTTCTGATGACTTTTACTATTATAATTATCCTGCATTAAGTCCGTCAAGTCAGTGGGTGCAGACCAACTTCAAAGCGGGTCGAAGAGGGTTCGTATTAGAGCAGTATTCTGGAACAAATAACACAATTAAAACAGTTTTTATATAATTAATTAGGTTATTAAACAAAAAGTATGTATATTGACGTATTCATAATTTAGTTTTGGCGCTCATCATTTATTTGGTGGGCGTTTTTTGTTGTTTATAGATTTATTTGACTATATTGTGACATGAAGATAACACTAAACGACTTACCAAAGGCCTCACTTAACGAAATTTACGCAGGTTCACACTGGAGAAAACGTAAAGCATTAAAAGACAACTATATTGCTATCATTAAGGGACAATTTAAACACGTTTTCCCAAAAAATAAGACTTACCTTGTGTATTATACTTTTTATTTCAAATCGAGAGCGTTAGACGTATCTAATACGGTTTACATGCTTAAAATGATTGAAGATGTTATATTTGAGGACGATTCTTACAAAATTGTTCAAGAGTTGAATATAAAATCATTAAAATCAACTTCTGGAGAGGATTATGTAGAAATAATTGTAAATATTTTAGAATAAAGGCTTTTATTATAAATTAATCATTATCTTTGTACCATAAACAAATAAAAAATTGAATTATGATGGATAAAGAATTTGAGTGCATGGCCAACGAAAACGACCTTATAACTGTTGAATGTTTTGAAGGTGACAATTATATTGTTATTGAAGGACAACACGACAAAGAGCCGTTTGATATGCATTTTGACATAAAAACAGCAGAAGCCTTTATATTAGAGTTACAAAAGGAATTAATAAAAGCAAAGGAGGTTAATAATGGCTAAGGACTTACCTTACTTCAAATTCTATTGCTCAGAATGGAATGACGGAGATATAACTCTTGAGGATTTAGAAATACAAGGCCTTTTCATAAATGTCTGCTCTTATTACTGGTCAAACGAGTGTAATTTAACTATTGATAAGCTGAAAAAGAGATTTAGACACAACAAAGACAATATTGACCATTTAATAAAAGAGGGTCTTTTGCATGTAGATTCTGGACAGTTAGAAATCAATTTTTTAAACCAACAACAAAAAGACAGATTAAAAACAAGTAAAAAAAACTCTCAATCTGGTAAAGCTTCAGCAGAAAAAAAGAGACTGGCTAAAATAGAAGTCAACGAAAAAACAACGAGCGTTGAAAAAGTGTTGAACGAAACTCCAACGAAAAAAGCACCTATTGTTGAAAAAGATAGGATTGATTTTAACGGACTTTTAAATTTACTAAATTCACAATCTTCAAAGGTATACAGAACAATAAACCCAAAAGCCAGAGCGGAGTTTAACAAGAGAATTAAAGAAGGTTACACAAAGGAAGATATTAGAAACACGGTAATAAATGCATTTTTAGACCCTTGGCACTCAGATTCCAAATGGAAATGGTTGACGCCTATCTTTTTAAGTAGGTCAGAGAAAATTGACAAATACTTGGGAGCTGTAAGCAAAGAATCTTCAAAAACTTATTCATTTGACTTTGATAAGTAAAAGTTTATTATTATATTTGCAAAAACAAAAACTAAAAAAATGATACATAATAAAGACGCAGGTTTGGAAATGCTTGAAAACATTAGGACTGGAAACTTTAAACAAGGCGAAGGCATAGGATGCGACCTGGACAATCATGTGAGATTTAAACCTACACAATTCACGGTTATTGCAGGACATGCGAATACTGGAAAGACCACAGCAATTTTATATTATTTCTTATTACTTGCAATGAAGCATAAAAAGAAGTTTATAATCTTCAGCTCTGAAAATGACGTTTGGTCTATCAAAGATGACTTAATAACATTTAAAACTGGTAAGCGTATTGCTGACATGGAACATGATGAGTTGATAATTGAAAATGACTGGATAAATGACCATTTTCGTTTTATTGATGGTGAGGAGTTTTTCGCTAAATCTAAAAGACTAATGAATTTTAGAGATATATTTAAACAAGTTAACGAGGCTTACGGTACTTTAAGGTTTGACCCTGACGCATTAGTCATTGACCCTTATAATTCATTAGGTAAAGCAGACGACATCAAAGGTAATACTCATGAGTACGATTATCAGGTAATGGCGGAGTTTAGAATCTGGTGCAAACAACAGAATAAAGCACTTTACTTATTAGCTCATGGTAATACTGAAGCATTGAGGAAAGTATACCCGCGAGGCCATGAGTTCGAATCTAACACCATGCCTTTGCAAAGCGCCGATATTGAGGGCGGGGGTAAGTTTGTAAATCGTTGCGATTTGTTTATTGTTATTCACAGAATGACTGGTCACGAAGAGTTATGGAATCAAACAGAATGGAGAATAATGAAGAATAAGGTGAATAAAACTGGAGGTAAGCCAACGTTTAGAAATAATCCTATAATTTTCCAAATGAATGAAAACAACTCAAGCTTTGTTTGTTACACAAGGAACACTGACAGAAATCAACCGCCCATTAGTCCGATTGACCCGATTAAGGCACTTAAACCGAAAACTGAGAAGCCTCAAGGGAGGTTTGCTCAAGTAATGACACCAAATACGGATTTTTAATATGAATTTTTTAAAAGAGATACAAATTACAAATGATTTACAAATAGTTAAATTATTTAATTTAAAATACATTGACAAAGTTAATGATGCAACTAATCAAACAAGCATCAACCTGGAAAATAATAATAACAGAATTGACAACGCAATACTTAACACTTACGAGCTTAGACAAGACAATAGGACGTTAATCGCAAGGAATAGAGATTGCGAATGGTTACTATCTAAATTACAAATGTATGTTTTAGACATGGAAAAAAAATGCAAAGATTTAGATATTTATATTGACGAAATAGAGTCACAATTAGAGACAGTTAAATCACATATTAAATTTTAATTAAAAATAATTGGTAAAAAGTTTGTTTATTCAATAGTTAGTTTGTAGATTTGCGGTGTAGAAATTAAGTAACACAAATTAAAAACTAAACATTATGAAAACAACAAAAGACTTAGTAAACGTATTAATGATTGAGATGGCCTTAGTCCAGAAGTTACAAAGAAAACAAGGTTTAGGTTTTCAAGCGTTTAAAATCTTAATGGCTGAAGAGGAGAGTATTATAAAAAAGATTAGAAAATTAACAACTTAAAAAATAGAATTATGAAAATAGAGGATTTAGTAATAGGGAAACAGTATGATTTTGGAAGTGATGGAGCTGTAACCTTAATGAAAATAGATAAAACAGGATTTTACGTAAAAGGTGACAAAATGAAGAGTTACGCCACAGAGTATAATGGAAGTGTAGGTTTTAACTTTATAAGTTTAAACGATTTAACAGAAATTAAAAAATAAATAAAATGAACAATAATAATAACAATACAATACGATTTATGTCATTTGCTAACAATTTGCCTTTAGAATGGATTAAATTAGTTTGGAAATATGACTCAGTAAAAAGAAACGAACTAACAGAAAAATGGGAGCAGTTAAATAACAGTAACAATATAGGAGGTATTTTAAACTTCTTTAAGTTCTTTACAAGCCTAAGCACCATGGAGAAAAACGAATTATTAGACTGGATTAATTCACATTATAAAATAATTCAATAATAATCGGTAAAAAGTTTGTTTTATCAATACTAAGTTTGTACCTTTGTCGTAACAAATAACTAAAACAACATATTATGACAACTTTTGAATATATCATTGAAACTAAAAAAAAGGGTACTAAAACTTTTTATTTTCCAACTAAAAATGGTAAAAGATTTACCAATATTAATTTTGGTAGAAAATGGGAAGCTGAGTTGTTAGTTAAAAACTCAATTAAAAGATTTGGTATTGAAAAATTAGAAAAAATATTTATTTAAAACTAAACAAAAAACTTATAATATTATGGAAAATTTAAGAGACATGAGACTACTTTTTTACAGCAATGAAGATTTTTACGCTTGTATTGAAGGTAAAGAGTTTACTAATAAGGAGATACAAAAAGAGTTATTTGATGCACATAATCAAGCCAATGAGTTGGAGTATGAAGTAGTAAACAATAGAGTATCAATTTGGAATCCTAAAACAGAAACAAATGAAAACGAAAACTAACAAGGTAGTAACGTGCAGGACTTGCATGGTTACTTATAAGAACAACACAGCCTGGAATAATCATGACGCTTATGTGAACAGAGAAACGAATCCCACAAAAATAGAGTCAAATTGGTGCTTAAATTGTAAACATACAGCAGTGTCAGAACACGAATTATATTACACGTTTCCAAAAGTTAAGCGTAAGATAGAAATGATTAAACGACCAAACACACTATTTTAATATGAAGATTTGTCCAACATGTAAAGAAACAAAGGCCTTTAGTAAGTATCATTATAATCTTTATTATAAAGACGAAGTTAATTATACCTGCAAAGATTGCGAAAATCAAATTTACTGGATTGGACGTCCTTCTATTGAGATACATCAACCCGATTACGCTAAACACATTAAAGAGTTAAAATTAGATAGTATAAATAGTCATTACCCCGAAGCGCTAACGATTGCGGACTGGAATAATATGACACAAAAACAAAAAGAGAGTTATGAATGAATTTATTATTAAAATGCTTGAATTAGGAGAAGATTTAGCAAAGACCGAGAATCCAATAAAAGCAAATATTATAATTAATGATGCTGAAATACTTTACGAGAAAGAACGCAAAGAAATAAGAAACGAAATTAAAACTAAATAAAATGAATAAGATTACAGATTTAATAGTAGAAAATACTAAATACAGTAAAGAGGATTTGACTGGTAAAAGTCAGAAGATTGAAATTAATAACCTAAGATACTTTGCGTATCACTACATGAAAACAGTTAAAGGAATGAGTTTGCGAGATATAGCAAAACAGTTCAATAGGAATCACCCTAGTGTGTTTAACGGACTTAAAAAATTTAGTAAGCTAATGCAAGAGGACAAGGAATACAAAGAGGTGATTAACAGTTTAATAATTAAGTTATGAATTTAAAGCCTTGGAATTTAATCGTTACCAATAGAACAACGGGACGAGACGGCGGAAGTAGTCCAGATTTTGCAACAAAAAAAGAGTGTTACAAATGGCTAATTGACAACCCAGTTGATATTGAAAAATGTTGGATAACTGTTTTAAATGTTAATGAATAATGACAACTAAGAAAGAAAAGAAAGAGGTCTTTATAAAAGGTCTGACAGATATTGTTTTATTCGTGCTGTTTATGATTGCAACAATCATTATTGTTTGCAGTGTAGACGAGTTAATAAGTTAAACAACAAAGCCACTAGCAGTAAGATGTTGGTGGTTTTTTTAATTTAATTTAATAATAATTGGTAAAAAGTATTGTTTATTAGAATAAGTATTGTATCTTTGTACCAGTCGAAACAATTAAAACAAGATATTATGAAAAATTTAGATACAAAAACAAAGATTGAATGTCCTAGATGTGGTGGAAACGGTAAAGTTGAACATACTCACGTTGTAGAAGGTGTTTGTTTTATGTGTTACGGTTACGGTGTTGTCTCTTCTAAGAGAGCAGAAGATTTAACTGAAAAAGCAATAGTTAGAAAGGCTAAAAAAATTGCTAAAATAAACGCTACTAAATTAGAAGAAAAAGAAGCTGAAGATTTAAAATGGTCTTTATACCACGTTTGGCAAGAAAAAAGAAATATTGCTTTTTTTAATGAAGTATCTAGCCAACCATTAAGTAAAGATGCTAAAGCCTTTTTATCGATATTAGCTGATTATATTGAAGATGATAATTTAACAACTGAAAAAGAAGTTTTAACTTTATTAAATACGAGATATTTTAAAAGACACTCAAACAAGTTTAGATTTGAATTATCTAAGTTTACTAAAGATAATTTTGGTTTTGTTTTTATGAATATACCAAACGATATTGATTTAAAAAATAATTGCAGTATAATTAGAATATTTGAAAACGAAAACAAATAAATAAAACAACTAAACAACAAAGCCACCTCGTTAATTTGAAGTGGCTTTTTTTATGTAGCTAAACACTCCTTCAACAATATTATCTTGATTATTTATTAGATAAGTAACGTCTTTTAAGTTCGTCATAAATCCACACTCAATTAACACAGCCTTTGATTTGGACTTTCTAAGCATGTAAAAATTTGCAGTCTTGCAACCTCTGTTTTTTAACTCGCATCCGTTAGCATTGTCATAAGTAATATTTAACGCCTTAGAGACGTCTGTTACATGTTTATAACTATGAGTGCCAAATCCATTTGCAGACTCTTTAGAGAACGCGTCACAGTGTATTGATATTAATATGCTTCCTTCTGTATACGCTTTATGTTCTCGTTTGATTCGTTCGCTTAATCTTATATCCTCCTGCTCTGGCACTAATTCAAAATAGTCTATATTTTCTAACTTGCAAAGGTTTATTAGTTTCTTAACTATTTGCCTATTGTAAACACCTTCATAAAAATGACCGATTGAATCAAAGTGAGAACGTTTGCCGTTCGTCTGGTAGATACCATTAATCAACCCTCCGTGACCATTGTCAAGTATTACGCGCATTTTACTTGTCAAAATAAATTCCTGAGAAAAACGGCTTTTTATTAGATTCAATTCCTTCAGTTGTGTCCGTATATTCTGGATAACTACTTACGTTATCACATATAAAAACGACCAAAAGGTTGGCGTAAAATTCAGAGTCGTTCTTAGCCTCTGCTCTGAGTATCTTTAAACCGCTCATGTCGATAGCGTTTGAGTATTCTCCGCTTCTCACTTGCGCACCCTTGTCCGTCACTTGAGCGTGTAAATGGAGTAATAATTTGTAATAACCTTCAAACTGAATTACTGGCAAAATATACTCATCAAGTAAAGACTTGTAAGTTGTGTTAATACCGTTTTCAATAGTTCCGTCAGAGACTAAAGTAAGTATTTTATTATACAGTTTAGTCCCTAATAAAGACTGCATTTTAATGCTTTGCGCGTTCTGTAAAACCTTTTTAACTATTAAAGCATTAACATCTTCTGAGATTACGGCCTTACTTAAAAAGTTGTCTGTTGATAATAAGTGTACTGTTTCCATAATTTAAACTGTTGTTTGGTCTGATTTATCAATGATTGAGTACTCAGCTAATTTTAACTCTTCAGTGATTCCGTTAACGTTTGAAAGTCTGTTTAATACGTTTTCAATATCTGACTGAATTGGTCTAATAACTGAACTTTGGAATATCTCTAAAGACTCCTGCTGTTCTGCTTTACCACCTAACGCGCCCTCTGTTCTTATTCCGAATAATTGCGGGTCGGTAACTTGATGAGCAATCATTATTTTTTGCACTACTTCTTTTCCAACTGAAACGTAAGCCTCTTGATTATTAGTCGAAGGCAACGGAGTTAGAGTTGCGGGTTTGTGGTCTGGTTCTCCAAAAGTCAGTACAACTGGTTGCGCATCTGCTCCCGTATGTTGGTCAATAAATGACTTTTTTACCTGTCTCATCTCTTCAGGTTCTGGAATACCGCTCGAAATATGTAAGTGATAACCTGCTAAAAAGTTGCCGTTAATTTGGTTTAGTGTGAAATCACTAATTGCACTATCTGACATGATGTCACGGATGGCACTTGAATAACTTACATTAGGATAATTATCCGAACCAATAGAGAGTCTTTTAAAGTAAACTATTTGAGCCAACTCCAGCCTCTTGTTTTCTGGTGTGAAAGTATCAAAGTTTTGAGGTAATGGAGTAGTGCTTAACGCTCTGTGCATTACTGTATTACTTACTGGCTTCCTTGGGCTTGACCAGTTGTCTGAAGTGTACCATGTGTTTTTTGCGATTCCTTTTCTTACTTTATGTACTGGAATGTAATCAATTGCTGAGATAATAGTCTTGTCTGAGTTCCAACGTATTTGTAAACAGAACGCATTAAATACCTCATAATCTGCAGAGATTAATTTTGTAATATCTCCTAATGGGTTTGAACCTCTATAGTTGTTTATAAATGACTTTAAAGCAGGTGTTTGAGCTTTATCAAATCCTTGGCCAGACACTAATGATACCTTTTTATTAATGATTGCCGTATGTGTTGAACTACCTTCAATAAATAAGTCTAGTAAAAAGTCTGGATAAAGGTTATTTGTGCCATATTTAACTATGCCTAAACGCTTGTCCTCTTTAGTTGTTAGTTTTTGAGTGTCTTGAGCAAATTGAATGTTCATTATCTCAACTGCTGACTTGTTTTTTTTATTGTCCATAAACTTTCTCAGTGTTATTTGTTGTGTAGTCTGTTGAATTTGAATCAACATCAAATAATAAAAGACCCGTTTCAAGTAAATTATTATCTGTAATTATTAAGCTATCTGTTAATGCTTCAAAAAACTCATATTTGTAAGTCCCTGCTGTAAGGTAAATCTTACTATTTGCTAAATCCTCATCAATTAAGTTTGTTGTTAATTCAAACTGCATTTGATTAACCCTGCTAAATGGTGTTTGGTCTAATGAATTTAGTACTTTAATAGAATTATTATTAACATTTGTAAGCCTTAATAAATAATAAGGTAAGGACAACGTCACCCTTTCGGATAACGTCACACTTACTTTATTTATTCCTATCTTTACATTCAGCATCTTATAAGCTAAACGCTACATTGTTTCCTGCTGGTGCAGTCCCTAAGTCAATGATTTGAGAAGCTTCTGACTCTTTACCCGTTAAAGTTAAAGTAATTCCGTTTAAATCTCCGAACCCCGTTCCAGTTCCACCTGCTCCAGTTGTTACTCTTAAACCGTTCTCCGCTCCATACATCTTATGTATTCCAGAGTTTTCTTTAACGATTAATAACATATTACCTTTTGATAATTCCTCCATAGTCGTCCTCGTTGCGTCATTTGCAACCATGTCTTTTCCATAGTGAATTGTTAAATTAACCGACTGCTCGTAAAACCTTGTCCCTGTTGCTCTGTCTACTGTTACAGATTCTGTTGCTCCTGCTATTTCAATATCTTGTTCAAATTCTTTGAAAGTTAATAAACCACCTACTAATTCAGAACTAATGTCTAAAGCAGCAGCATCATAACCGTTCACTAATCCGCCCGTTGAGTTTGAAAAAGCTATATTTTTTTCGTGTCCTGCTATGTAAATAGTATAAACTCCACCTACTGAAGCAACACAATTAGACAAGCTATATCCGTTTGTTAATGTACATCCCATTTTATTTCTTATTTAAAAAGAGACCCACCCGTATTTGAGTAGGCCTCTTTGATTATTAATTTATTTTAATTCTTATGAAGCAATTACAACTTCCTCTGGAATAGCTACTTGAACACCGATTCTTGCGCCAAAGTGAAATCTATGCTCTAAGTTATCAGCTGACCACCAGAACTTTGATGTTGATAAATCAGATTCTAAATCAGTTCCAACAAACATGTTGGCCTTATTATAAATCATGATGTCGTTTGCTGCTCTCATTCCTGAAATTCCTACAACTTGTAAATTAGTTCCTGGGTAAGTAAACCCCATTGCCATTTGGTCAAATAAAGGAATAAAGTTAGAGTTTAATGCTCTAAATTCTACTACTAAAGCTAAATAGTTAGCCATTGACATTGCACAAATTAAACCTTCTCCAACTAATACAGCTGCAGGTAGTTTAGTGATTAAAGAATCAATGTCAGCAATAATACTTGCTGTTCTAGCTACTTGATTTCCTACTGGTGCGTTATCAACAACAACCTTAATCAAACCATCAAAAGGATTAGCAGCACCTACTGTTGTTGCGTTCCATACTAAGTTATCAATCGAGTTTTGAATAGTCTTAACTTTTAAATCTACATAAGCAGACTCAAGAGAAAAATTCTCGTCATTTGCACCTTTACCTAATAATTGGTATAAAGTTGGTTGTAAATCTTCATCACATAAGTTTTCTTGTACTTTGTAATCCGATACAGCTAAATTTCTTTTAGATAAAGTTGTTGTTCCTGATGGTGACCATCCACAACTTCCTGTCTGTAAAACTGCGTCTGTTACTAATTTTTGAATATCAATTGAACTTCTTACTCCTGGTTGGATAGTTAAATGTTCTAAAGATTTTAATCCTAAGATTGCCTCTGTTGCTATCTCGTTTGGGTTTTCTTTAATATACCCTGTAATTCCTGTTACGTCTAATGCCATTTTATTTTGTTATTTATGTTTATTATTTCTTTTTTCTACTGTACATACTAATCATTGCGTCGTTAGGATTTTTATCCTCTTTAACGTCATTTTTTGAAAACTCCTGTTTAACTACTAATGCATCAATAGCGGGTACTTTTGCCATTTCTACTTTAATTGTCTCTAACATTGTTGCCTCCATTGCTGAAAATTCCGCTTTGAAGTCTCTCGGATTCTTTACAGACAGCATAATAGGGCTTAAAATTTCCTCTATTGCCTTCAATCTGCTCTCTAAACCTTCGTCAGATAGTTCCGCTTCAACAGCAGGAGCATCCGCTTCCTCTTCTTTAGCTTCTTTTTCCTCAATTACTATAAGTTCAGCAACCTCAATTACGATACCGCCCTCAACTTTAGCAATAAAAGGTTCAAAACCTTCAACCGTGAACTCGTATTCACCGTCCTCAACGTCTGTATTTTCACCGTCATCACCGACTAAGTAAATTACAGCACCAACAACAACCTCACCTCCTTCAATGTTGAACGACTTTTCACCAGAAACAGCACTAACGAACTTTAACTCAACAGCATTTGTTGCTATTGTTGCAAGTTCAATTGCTTCTTTAGAAGTAAGCTTAACACCTTCAGAAAATAAAGCCTTAAACTTTTCAGTTATGCTCATTTTTTTCATACTTATTTATTATTTATTTGCTTGATTAAGGCATCATGCCTAACCTTATAGCTTTGTTCTGTGTCTAATATAACACTAATATTTGAATCACTTTTTTGTGTACTAAACTCTTGCCTCATACCGAACATACCCTCTAATGAGATACCTTCAAAAGTCTTGTCTTTAACTGACGCCCAAATTTCTGGATTGTCAATTTTTAACGTGCACCATGCTGAACCGTCTTTTAAGTTTAAACCTTCAGGACTCGTCAAACCTCTTGAGTTATCAGTACATGCAATCTCAACAACGTGTACTCCTTTTAAATCCTTAGAGTGTTCTGCATTGATTGAACCAGTACGGCCTTCTTTCATAAACTTGTGCACCATTTGCTCAATAGTCTTTGCGCTGTATTTAATATAAAACTCTTTTCCGTCTTGATTTCTGTATATTAAATCATCAGGCTGCATCAACGCGCAAGTGATTAATTGTCTGTCTTCAGAAAACAACAACTTAACCTGAGCCTCGTTATTACTAAACGCCATGTACTTGATTTTATTTGCAGGGTCTTTAACTAAGGATATCTTTTCCATTCCTAGCTCCTCGTTATCTTCAATCATGTAAGCGTCATAAACTGGTAATTCTATGTCTTTATATTTCATGTTTATTTATTTATTATTAACCTGGTAAACCGAATGAAGCAAACTCAACTATGTTTGCCACATTACTTTGCGCGTCTGTTATATCACTTTCTACTATATTATTTTGTATAATAATAGGACTTTGATTTGAACCTGCATTATTTACTGCACCGCCTCCAGTTTCTCCGCCTTGTCCTATAAAGTTTGTCGTTGGTGCTGAAGTGTCTATATTTGACGGAGTACTCAAGGTTGGTGTTGAGGGAATTGATGGCGTACCTTTATCAGTAGACTTGAACTGTGTACCTGCTATTTTTGCAATATTGGCAACACCAACAACTCCTGCAATACCAGCCTCAACAAACTGAGCACCTGTTGCTAATTTGACAGGATTACCTCCAGCAGTTAATGCAGCCGTAACAGCTAGTCCAGTATTGGTGATTGCACTTGCCAAACTAAAGGCCTTATTGACTTCAAATTGTTTTTTGGCATCCGCCTCATTTTTAGCCGCAAATGATGTACTTAGCTGACCTAGCACGGCAAAAACATCTCCAGCTAACTGTGCTCTATGAGTAACAACTTTCAAATTGTCAGCTCTCTCCTCTTCGTTGTTTTCTTTTTTTTCTTTTAGTAATTTATCCTCTAAGTTTTTTGTTTCCACTGCTGCTGCTTTAGCATTATTAGCTAATGTTTCTCTATTAAGATTATCATTTGCTAATACCTTAGCGTCATACTCCTCAGTAGTAAGTAATTTTTTATCTAATGCTAATTTTAATTGTTCATTACTGTCAATATATCTTGCCTCTTCTGCTCTTTTAGCCTCTTCAAATTTAAATAAATAACCTTCTTTGGCTTTATTTGACGCATCAGTTACTAATTTTTTTTGCTTAATAATAAATGTTTCTAAACCTGTAATTAAAGTATCATGTTTCTTTTTTTCTGCGTCGGTTATAGCTTGAGCAGACGCTTTAATTTCATTATTTACTGCTACAATCTGAGTAGTAACTAGTTTTGCTTTTCTCAATTTGGCTGTTTCCAAATCAATCAGTCTAGCTTGTAGCTGTGCGACTGCGTCCAAGTCTTCTTTTGTTGATTTACTTAATGAATTTTCTTGTTGTTTAGCTTTTAACCTAATCTTTGCTGCTCGAATCTCTTTATTAGTTATATCCTCCTCAATCTTACCTGCTTCTTTTAAAAACTCAATACGCTGCTTAGCTGTGAAATTCTCTTTATCAACGGCTTTATTAAGTAAGTCGGCACGTTCTTTATTAGCTTTTGCACGTTCTACTATTAATTTACGTTCTAATTTGTCCGCCTTTGCTCTATTGTCAGCAATACTTGCTGCAATCTTAGCCTCTCTAATTAATTCGTCTGACAGTTCTTTAACTGCTCCTGTGACTTTGTCAATGGTATTCTTAACACCTGTTAACGAATCAACAAATGTGCTCCCTGCTTTAGCTGCTGTATCCATTGCACCACTAAAATCACCTTCAAAAACTTTACCAATAGCCTCGCCTAGATAACCGAACGTATCAATTAGACTAGTAATCCTATTCGTTATATTGGTTTTAATTGCTTTAGCGAATGACTTAATAGCGTCTAATGGATGTGTAAAAGTGTAAATAATACCACTCCCTAAATCAGCCAGAACATCAGTAACATTACCTATAACAGAACCGATAACAGCCATTATTTTAGCGAACTTATTTTGACCCTCTTCACTAGATTTAAATGACTGAACCACCGCCATGATGCCTAAAACCAAAGCGCCAATACCAGACATCATAATTGCACCTCTAAGAGTTTTAAATCCTAAAGAAACAGATTTTAAACCTGTTTTTAATATAGTAAGTTTTGCACCAACACCACCAGCTGCACCGCCAAAAGCACTCATTGAGGCTGTTGATTTCTCAGTAGACTTCTTAGTCTTATCTAACTCTTTGCCTGTCTTTTTTATCTCCTTATTAAGAGCCTTAAACTCTTTGGACTTCTTGTCCATTCCTGCTGACTTCTTAGATAGCTTATCTAATTTAGTTTGTAATCTTTCAGTTTCAGTCGCTGCAACCTTTACTTCTTTTTCAAGTTTAGTAAGTCCTGCGACTGCTTTTTTAGAATCTACATTAATATCTATGTCGTAACTTGTAGCCATTTAGTCTTTTATTATTGTATGAAATCCTAGTAAACAATTGCCATTTTTCTTGATTAGATTATAATCGGATTTAAGTTTGGTATTTTCTCCATTCTTATAAGTGATATACTCGAATTGTTTACGACCTGATTTTGTAACTACTCCGATTGTCGTCTGCATTTGTGCCAGTCCTTTTTTGTATATCCTAAAAAAAACTAAATCCCCTATATTATTTGAAGTTGATAGTGATGTAATTTTAAGCATTGCAAAAGTCTCAACCATGTTGTCCGATACATTATCACAAAAGATTGTTTTAAGTAAGCCGTCAGACTTTCCAAGTTTTACACTTTTAATTATTGCTTTATGTTCTTTTAAGTTTGTCATATTTTCTGGTGTTACTTAATACATTGTCAAGTCGTTTCTCTATTACGCCCATTTTTAAACTAAGACTTTTAATTGCGCTTATTTTATTTTCAAAGCGCTTCTTTATCTTAGTAAGTTTTTTTGTGTTGCGTTTGTTTATTCTCGACTTGACTATTGTATTAATTATTTTCATGATTTAAATGCTGTCCTTATTTCGTTAGTCAACGTGACAATGTGCTTATTAGCTTCAGCCAGTTGTGTCTTTAAACTTGCATTTTCAATAATAAGCAACTCAATCTTTTCAAACATCTCGTTTTGCTTTTCTGTAAGCATGTCGATTTGTTCAGATAAAAAATTACGCAATACTGTCTCAGGGTCACTAGCCTCTGACTTTTCTTTATGCGTTATGTATGTATTAAAGATTTTAATTAAACCGCCGCCTCCAATCATTCCAATACTAGCAGTTATAATCTGACTCCATTCCATCTTATTTATATTTATATATTTAATGTTAATATAACGTTAATAAGCGAAATGATTATTATCTCTTATTATTTATATTTTATGTATTTGTTAATTATTGACGTTGTATTGTTTACTGTTTATTAAATAAGTACCGACTAAGTACCGACTAAGCACCGCACTACTCGACACTTACTAATTCAACCTTTGTCAATCTTCTTAAATTGTCGTTCGCTTCTAATGTCATCTTATTTACGCGCCACCATTTGTTTGAAACGTAGACTCTTGCATTTGGATTCAATCTAACAAAATCCAAATCCGCAACATTCAAATTAAACATTCCTTCAAGAAGTTTTCCTTTAGACGTTTGTCTTAGAGCTGAACTCCAATATAAAGTTTGTAATGTAATCGAAGGCTGCTCGTTTCCTAAACTTGCATTTAAAAAAGCTAACTGACCAAAATTAATACTTTGCCAAACTGAAGGTTTCCATGACGAATTTGTAACCCCGTTGATATTAATAGGATAATTAAAACAACCTGCATAAGGATAGTTATTCATAACTAAAGAAGTAACAACCGCACTTGATTCTATTGCTCTATAATTAAAAGTAAAGTAATTAAACGAATCACTCTGTTTAAAATTTACAAGGTTGTTTGATGCTGTAAGTATTCTAAAGTTTGCCGTTGCTGAGTTAGGATTCAATGCAGGAACGATTGCGCCACCTGCTCTTAACAATAACTCAGTCGGTTCAAACGGAGACTTAACCGCTTTAACTGTTGTTGAAAAATCATTATTAAAATCATATTCATACTGTCCAAAAGTCTCACCTGAAGCCTCGTAATAATTAACATTATTTGCATCTTTTGCAGGAGTGTAAGTCAATAACGTCTTTGATGTCCTTGCGTCTCCTAATAATGTAATCTTATCTCTGTTGTCTGTGTCTCTTTTATGTGACCAATCTGCTGTTAATCCTGTTGAATAAAAATCCTCACCAATATCAAATACAATATTATTAACATTGTCAGGGTCAGGATAAATTATACAATTATACCTCGCAATTAAATCATGTATAATATCTGACTGCTTTAACTTCTTAGGTATAAATTCTACATAATCAATCAATTGCCATTCACTCAAAGGGCTTACAACTTTGATACATTCAATATAACACGGAGGAGTTGGTATGTATTCAGGTGCTTCAAGACTAATCAAAGAGACTTTTATATTGTTAACATCAATTACAGAACCTGTATAAGCTGAACCGTCAGACTCAGTTAATCCATTTGAATCCGCGCTAAGAATAAAAGTAACATAATCACCTGCATTTAATTCAAAGTAATCTTCGTTAATAGACAAGGATGGTACGTCAACATTAAAAACACTCAAACCATTATTAACAGATGTCGATTCAGTGTTGGTTGTATTTCCTGACGGGTAAGTCAATTCTGTCTCAGTTGAGCCTAATAAGTTTAGATTTGTTGTATATTGTAATACTGCTGAAGAGTTGTAAACTTTCGCATGTATTCCGTAACTCATCTTATAAGTTAACGGTGCACCTGAAGGATTACCAAAAGCTTTGTCATATTCTATTTGAGTTTTAAGATTAAGAGAATGTTTAAAATAATGCCTACCAGTGTTTATTGCTGTATAAATATCTAAACCGTTCCACCTATTGTTATTGTCAAAAAAACCTCCGTTAATATTTGTTTCGTCAGACATGTCAATACTTACATCACTATTCAAAACACCAAAGTAAGCTGTCGGGTCTGCGGGTACATGATTAATCAGGTTTTCGACACCACCAAATAAACCAAAGTTTGGAGTAATCCCTGCTCTGAAAGTTCTTACACTTGCGTCTAATTCTGACTCTTTAGGTGCGACACCAGTATAAGGAATAATATCTCTCTCATAATCCGCATTGTCTTTTAAAGTTCCTGACCATGTGTAACCGTGATGAGTCAATATTCCATCAAGCAAAGTCTTATGATATATTGCAGGTTGGAAATCTTCTACCGTTAACGTCTCGCTTGTCCCTGATAACAAAGGATAATAATACCCTTTACCGTTCCAACTGTCCGCCCATGAGTCAGATATTGAGTCATAAGTATAATTGTGATTAAGATTCAAAACAGTGTCTTTAATTATTGCAGGAATAGCAGAAGCCTCATCATTGAATTTAATATCATTAATCGACTTAGCGTTATTGCTTATTTCAGTTGACGTCTTAGGATTTTTTACAACAAGTAAACCACCTAAATCAGTCATGAAATTTACAGCTGAATCAAACAGCAATACATTATAAGTAACAAAGCCCTCATCATTTACATCAATAGTTTTTAACTGTAAGAATCCAACAAGTACCTCCATGTTTGCAACTGTTAAAACTACGTCAGTCCTTACGTTTGGATTAAATTGAGTAAAGTCTGCGTTAACATCATACAAACCTCCAAAGAATCTGTTGTTAATTGCTGTACCTGGTAAAGCTATTGTTTTGGAATAAGCACCCGAACGGCTTGAAAGATTTTTTACATCTGCAATACTGAAAGTCAAAGAGATTGACACCTCTGAATTTAAATCTAACTCTGTCTTATTTCCAATTGCTCCTGCTATCAATTTACTCATTACCTTCTTACATTTAATTTATAACCTAATTCACCCTCAATTGTGTACTGTGCAATTTGTTGATTCTCAGACTTGTAACGCTTCATTGATTTAGTATTAATCATAAACGGTGCATAACTTATTCCGTCAAACTTATTGTCTGGATGACTTCTAACATCCAACATAACAGAACCACTTAATAATAAATCCTCAAACTTTGCCATGTCATCTGCGTTAAGATTCCCTGTGTTTAATGTGTATGATTCTTTTGCATCTGTGAAATACGTTTGTAATCCTCGGCTTGAATCAATACTATTAAAAGAATCTAATCTACTTCTAAAGTTCTCTTTGGTAATTGATAGTGATTCGTTAGAAGCATAATTTAAACTGATAGTATTATAGCTTCCTAATTTATCTAAGTATATCAATCTGTATTTATCAAACGAACTACAATCAACATCTTTTAATTTGTATGTGTTTTCATACGTTAAAGAAAAAAAGTTTAAATCAATATCATTTGTAATAAACTCAATCCCTATTCTTTTAGTATTTATATTAAAAGAGTATGTTGATAAATCTAACTTATAAAAAACAGACACCTTATCAAACAAACTCATTACTTCAGCATGAGTCGTTAAAAGCGCTCCTTCATTATCGTACTCTTTAAGTCTTAAACTTCTATTCAATCCAAAGCCAATACCTACACAATGAATCCAGACAATATCGTCCTTGTAATATGTCGAATTAGGTTTTGAATTTAATTGTATATTAGAATCTTCTGCGCCTTCACTTACAGCGTTAACATAAAAGTCTGGACTATAATTAATTAATTCGCTTCTATTAAGTACAATGTTTGACGCTGTCTTTTCTGAGTAGATTGTCTCTCCGCCTTCAATTAACATATTAGTGATAACATCAATCCAAACCTCCTTAACGGTTACTGTATAATTAACGTACGGAGCGTTGTCCGTGTTATCAATCAAAATCTTTGAAGGATTAAAACCTCCAGTAATTAAATAGTCTCTTAAATGTGATGAGATATCAAACTCAATTTTTCCGTCTGGCCTTGGAGAAATACTAATATTCCTTTCAACACCTTCAATATTTATATTAAATATCAATTTCATATTTTTCTCTGCTGAATTGTCAGAGGTAAATAAATACATCATTGGAGTATGAATTGGCATCAAGTCAGACGGTTGTGTAATTAATGTTATTGACATAGTTTTTTATTTTCTTAATCCTTTCGGAATGATTTGTCCTTTAGTATTCGTTTGGCTAAATATATCATTAACAATGACAACCCCAACAATTTTATTTAATTCTTTTTCAAAAGTTTTCTTATACCTTTGTTCCGTTGATTTAATACTTTTATCGACTACGTCAGTCTTTTTGATTCCTGCGTCTTGATAGTTTTTTTTCTTAGTTCCAAAAGCAATTTTACGGGCTATTGGATAAACAGCATCTTGGCTCATTCCTTTGAGTTTCACCCACTTAGACAATGCACCTATATCTGGAAAAGTTCCAGGTTTACGTCCTTTGTCAACCCATCTTAAATAAGTCTTTGCAGATAGTTTTATGACAGTTCTACCTTTGGACTGTTTAGTGTCAATTTTTAAAGACTTTATAAGTTCACCTGTGGCAGACTTTCCCAACGCCCTTAAATTAGTTGCTAATGTTTTCACAATAGCATCACCGTAAGCGTTGGAAATAGTGTTTAATTTTGAATCAAACTTATCTTTTAAAGCCATTTTTAATCTTTAATAGTTAATGTGATATTTGTAGGGTTAATTAATAAGTCGATTTGATTATCTATGTTTTTTTCAATAGATAAAACCTGTTCTTCTCCCATTGCTGACTTTGTCCATTCTATTACATCCGTATGAGTTACCTCGCTAAAAGGAATAAAATTAACTATTTCACCAGTTTCTAAAACTTGCGTCCCTATGCTTGTTATTGTATAAGGATTTTCGTTTGAATTTAACTCTTTAGATTCTCCTGTGACTCTCCAATGTACGGTATGAACTACCTCCGGGTTCTCGTCTTTACTTACTAATGCATCTACTGTTTTGCAATTCCAAATGTAATTTACCATTTTATTTTTTGTTTTTTACTGTTTAATTATTTATTACTACCACTGATTCATTTTTATATTTACCCACGCATAAGATGAAGTACCAACTTGCATACACATATCCATATAACTTCTTGTGTTCACAACTCTAT
>Ga0308005_10000091_pt1 | contig 31794 bp, 25 predicted proteins | sample Neamet67_FD_203142 | JGI IMG/M metagenome (GOLD analysis project Ga0308005, IMG submission 203142) | Marine microbial communities from water near the shore, Antarctic Ocean - #67 | ecosystem: Environmental > Aquatic > Marine > Unclassified | place: Southern Ocean | collected 2014-06-07 | reverse complement strand
CAAAACCCTTCGCCACCCAGTCCACAGTCGACCCGGGTGATCGCCGCAAGATCTTTCTCCAACATCGCCGTTCCTGAAACGAGCCGCCAATCTGTTGATATCGGAACGGGAGACGTTCTTGGAGCTGACTGGGGCGTATCCACTGACTTCGATGGAGGGGGATTTGGAAAATCCTCCTCCAGGGTTTCGGAGGGCGTTGCAGCGCGACCAAGCGACAAGAACGGTTGAAGGAAGGAGTAGGAATTCCCAAGTGCAAAGTTACCATCCTCAAGGCTCTCCGCTAATTTTCAAAGCGCCCTAAATTCAGCGAAGAATGTATTGTTGGTTATATTTTCCCGTCTGCCAACGACTGACAAAGAGAGAACGTCCCGCGAGGAATCACTCAAAATACTTGCTTCCCCTCGATTCGTGGTTAAAACCGCCGCCCTGCGTGTCAGACTCACTTAAAATCGCCCTCCCAAAAGGAAGCCTTCAAGAACCGACTCTCCGTCTTCTTGAAAAGGCTGGCTACAACATCTACACCTCTGATCGAGGCCTCCGCCCGTCATCCGATGACGATGGCCTCGACATTTATATGATCCGCGCGCAGGAGATTGCCCGATACATTGATCAGGGATTCATTGACTGTGGAATTACCGGCTTGGATTGGGCTTACGGCCACGATGTTGATCTTGTCGATCTCGCCGAACTTCCTTACTCCCGCGCTTCAACCCGCCCTACCCGCTGGGTTCTCGTGGTCCCTGAAGATTCCCCCATCAAAACAGTTCAAGACCTTGAGGGAAAGCACATTGCCACCGAAGGCATCGAAATCACCAAGCGATACCTCGCCGAAAAAGGAGTCAACGCCCACGTCGAATTCTCTTGGGGTGCCACCGAAGTGAAAGTTCCTGATCTCGTCGATGCCATCGTCGATGTCACCGAAACGGGTTCTTCCCTCCGGGCCAACAAACTCCGCATTGTCGACGAACTCCTGTCCTCCTTCCCCCACTTCTACGCCAGCAAGGCAGCTTTCGCCGACGAATGGAAGAAAGGTAAAATGGAGCGAATGGTCATGATGCTCAAGGGAGCGCTTGAAGCCCGCGACAAAGTTGGTCTTAAACTCAACCTCCCGGAAGCCTCTCTTGATGCCGTCCTGGAACGCCTCCCCTCTCTCCGCCGTCCTACCGTGGCAAAACTTACCGAAGAAGGCTGGCTTGCACTCGAGACCATTATCTGCGAGAAAGTCGCTAGGAACCTCATCCCGGACCTAAAAGAACTGGGTGCCGAGGGCATCATCGAATATCCACTCAACAAAATCGTTTCTTAAACGACACAAACACTTTAACGGAATTGCGGTTTCAGAAATCCGCAGAAAACCAAGCCAACAACTAATTATTATGGGCAACCTCAAAAAGCGTCGGAAGACCAAGATCAGCAAGCATAAGCGCCGCAAGCGCATGAAGGCCAATCGCCACAAGAAGCGCCTTCGTTACAAGTCCTAGTGCGACTTACCTGATCCGGTCGGGCAGACCGTTTTACTCCTGCTCACCTCCACCGCCGAAGTTCCTTCGGCGGTTTTCTTTTGTCCGGTCACAAAAAATTGATTTTTTTTCCTTAATTAGTAGTAAAGTTGGAAACGTGTGCCAAAGTCCCGAAGAATGAACAAGGAATCGGATAGCATCCTGCGTGTCTACATGAACGAGATTGCCAAGACAGATCTCCTCACTATTGGGGAGGAACTGGAGCTTGCAGAGCGTATCAAGGACGGTGACTCCGAAGCCCGCGATCATATGATCCGAGCCAACCTCCGACTTGTCGTCAAGATCGCCAAGGACTACTCAAACTACGGGCTGCCTCTCGCTGACCTCATCTCCGAGGGTAATATTGGCTTGATGAAAGCTGTCGAAAAATACGACCCCGAGAAAGGTGGCAAGCTCTCCACCTACGCCTCCTGGTGGATCAAGCAGTCGATCAAGCGCGCCCTCTCAAACCAGAGCAAGACCGTCCGCCTTCCAGTCCATATGGTCGACAAAATTGCCCGCCTTCGAAAAATTACGGTCTCACTCACCGAGGAACTTGGACGCGAGCCCAGCGATGACGAATTGAGCGAAATCCTCGGCATCCCCCGTAAGAAGCTCGCCTTGCTCAAGCAGGCCGCCCAGCGCCCTACTTCTCTCGACGCTCCGGTAGCCGAAGATGGCGCAACCACCTTCTCCGAGACAATCAGCGACTCCAATGCGATCGACCCATCCGAGGCTCTTACAGCCAAAGAGATGCACAATGAACTAGGCCCGCTTCTCAAGCTTCTCGATCAACGTGAAACAGCGATTATCGGTGCACGCTACGGCCTCAACGGCAAAAAGCCCCTCACCCTTGAAGAAATTAGTCGGGACTTTGGCGTCACTCGCGAAAGGATTCGCCAACTTCAAAATATCGCCCTCGAGAAGATGCACCGCGCCCTCGGCAAGAAGGAAAATCCCATTCCCGTTCTTTCCAGCGAAGCCTAATTAGCTCAGAACTTCAGTTTCAAAAGCGGATCCCTGACAACGGGGTATCCGCTTTTTTTAGGGCTTTGTCAGTTCACCCATCATCACCAATGCCTCTCCGTTGAACACGCATCCATCACCTCGTTTGCAAGATCCTCTTCATCACTGGTTTCGGGCTACTTGAAAACAAAGGCATATCCTTCCGTCTTCATCTCGACGAAAAAGCAGGAGAGAAGCACACAGCACAACGATCCGAACAGAGACACCTCATGCCAACGTAGTTTCTCTGGAACGGGAACCCTCACCAAAAAATGGTGCCAGCTCTACCGGTCGACTATCGCCGTATTTGCACCAGCGCTTTCCACCCACAAAATCGGCGGAGCGATCCGGTGACCACTCCGCCGAAGAAGATCCAAGCCGTGTCACATCAACGGAGCCAACTGAATCGTCACGCGACGATTCGCTTGCCGCCCTTCAGCGGTGCTGTTTGTCGCCGCAGGAGCATCAGGTCCTCGTCCGACAATCCGAAAACGCTGAGGGTTCACTTTCCCGTTTTGCAGGAATCCCGCCACACTAATAGCGCGAGATTGCGACAGGCGATAATTGTAATCACGTTGCCCGACACTGTCGGTGTGTCCGGTGATATCGACGAGAGTCTTATCATACTTATTCAAGACCTTGGCCACCGACGTCAACGTAGGATAAAACTGCCCGCTGATGGATGCTCTGCCTGTTGAAAAAGTAATATCGCCAGGCATGATCAAATTAATCTGATTTCCACTCCGGCCAATCCCAACTCCGGTGCCCTCCAGCTCGCGGCGAAGCACGGCCTCTTGCTTGTCCATGTAAGCCCCGATCCCACCTCCCGCAATCGCTCCGATTCCAGCTCCCAGAAGCGCCTTCTGACGCCGGTCGGTTCGATCATTTCCTGAAAGTCCTCCCGCCACAGCACCAATAAGACCTCCCATGACTGCTCCGGTCATTGCCTTGGCGCGTTGGGCGTCCCTTGTGTAGGGATTGGCGGTTTGGCAAGAAGTTAGAATCAGGCTGCCGGATGCAACAAAAACCATCAGTTTGGAAATTATCTTCATGTGAAATAAGACTGCCTCGGACCTTGTTTAATTCACCTAAAATATTTCGTCGTTCCCGCATGGCTCATCTGACCTACCCTCCGGCTATGGCCAATGCCCTGCCCAATCCCTCCGGCGACGTTTTCATCTTGAACGAGTCCATTCTTTCCGACGGGAAACGAGCCTCCCGGGAAAGCCCTAGAAAGAGAATGATAATCCCTGTTCAAAGGAATCAGGATGCCTCGGTCCAACGGCTCCTCAACTTTCTCCAACCAGGCACCTACATCCGCCCCCACCGGCACCCGCTCCCCCACGCCACAGAATCAATCTGCCTTCTTGAGGGGCATCTCGAAATCCTCATCTTTCACCCCGGAGGAAAGATCAAGGAACGACACCATCTTACCCCGCAGTCTCCGCTTATCGACATCGAACCCGGAATCTGGCACGGGATGATTGTCAAAGCCCCCGACACCGTCATTTTTGAAGTCAAACAAGGCCCCTATGATCCCGGAGCCGACAAAGACTTCGCAGCTTGGTCACCTCTTGAGGACGCCCCGGAAGCGGAGCTATATCTCGATTCCCTTCAATAAGGGAGATGTTTTCTTCGGTTCACCAACCAGTAGCACTGGTATGGGGAGAGCTCAATTTCCATCACCTCCGGATCAAGAGCCTCACCTGAAATCAGGTCGAACCAATCTTCAGTGACAACCAAATTGATACTGGCAACCGAGATGCGTTGCACCTCGCTTGACACATTGTGCAAGCAGAACACGTTCCGTCTCCGATCCACTGATTGACGCCAAAACGCGAAAATATGATCTCCGAGGTGCAACGTAAACTGCGCTGCATTTGGATGAAATGCGGGCTGATTTCTCCTCAATTTAATCAACTGAAGCAACTGCTTCAATACCCTTGCATGCGGAGACAGCTCATCATCTAGGATCTCGCCCAGCTCATCAGCATCCCACCGACGACGATTAATGTGGCGATTCACACCGGTCTCCGAAACTCTCTCCAAATCGTTTCGAGTCCCTAATAAACTCTGAATATAGAAGGCGGGGATCCCTTCAAGCGAGAGGAGAATGGCGTGGGCACAGAGAAACTTTTCTTCCGTCTCCAAAGCATCAAACAAGCTAATATTGATCTCGTAGGGGCGCTTGCTTCCATCCGGCAGTGTGCACTCGGAAATCAATCCACCGTTGGAGACCATTCTGTCCACAAGCGAGTCAATCTCCTCCAGAGACAACAAACCTTCCGCAGGTCTCAATCCGATCCCATCATGTGAAGCAATGAAGTTGAAATACATCGTTCCCGGCTGGGCAGGCGGCATACGCCTCAACCATTGGATAAGGCAACGGCAATTTCCATTCGTCAACGCATAGAGTAATAGTGGCGGAAGCGAAAAATTATAGATTCCATGGGCTTCGTTTCCGTTCCCAAAGTAGGAAAGATTCTCCTGATTGGGGATATTGGTCTCGGTGATGATCACCGCATCGGGTTTGACATGCTCAACCAAAGCGCGGAAGAGCCTCACCAGCTCATGCGTTTCGGCGAGATTAATACATCCTGTTCCGATTTTTTTCCAAACAAACGCCACCGCATCGAGCCGGAAGACGCCGACCCCGTAATCGAGGTGAGAACGGATAATCTTCACCAACTCGACCAGTAAATCCTTCTCTTTGAAATTCAGATCAATCTGGTCATGCCCGAACGTGCACCAGACATATTTGGTCCCCGCCCGGGTTTCGGTTTCGCGAAGCAGATCACTTGTCCGAGGCCTTACCACTTCACTCAAGTCATCATCCGGCGAAGCCTCGAAAAAATATCTCCTGCCGGGCTCCTCGTTTTGTTCAAATTGCTGAAACCACTCGTGTGAAGCAGAACAATGATTCACCACCAGGTCGGACATGATCCGGTAATCTTGAGAAAGCGCTTCCAGATCGGACCAATCTCCAAGGGAAGGGTTCACCTCGTTGTAGTTCGAGACCGCGAAACCATCGTCCGAAGTCCAAGGGAAATAGGGCAGCACATGAACAATCGAGATCGCATCTCCAAGCCTCGTTGTTACGAACTCCTTCAATTCTGCCAGCGGAGTTCCCTCCTTTGGTAAAATCGTGTCACCATAAGTAATCAAAGCCACATCCTGCTCTGTCCAATGGTTGGCATACGGAACAGCATCGAAGAAATGCTCACGTAAGCGCATGGCATCGACGAGACGCTCGGCAAGCCCGGAGTGATTTCCCTTCCCGTAGATTACAGAAAGATGGCCCTCAATTCTGAGAATGAGTTGATCGAGCGGGCTCATGATTTACGAGAATTCCTTGTGATCCTCTTCAACAGCCTCAACCAATCGCTCATAAACATCCGGCATGGCGCTGCACACCCGTGACCAGCTGGGAATGAAGGGCTTTTCGTAAGGAGAACTCAGAAACATTTTTCCGGCCGTGATAATGTTCTCGGCAAAAAGCTCAACCGCTTCTTCCTCCTTGTGAACATCCAACTCGAGACCATTAATGATGGCGTCGTTCTTATAACGTTCCACAAAATCCAGAGCATTCCGGAAATAGGAAGCCTTCAAAGTCCGGAACATTTCTTTACTGAACACCGTCCCCATCACCGCCATTTTCCGGTAGACAAGTTTGCAAATATCGATCGACATCTTCGACAATCCTTTTGCCTGATCATCAACAGAAATATCCTGATGCTTGTGATCATAGACCTCGGCAATGTCGACCTGACACAGCTTGTTATTAGAGTAATTACGGAACATCTCTGAGAGGGTTCCCATCTCGAGTCCCCAATCACTCGGCATCCGAATGTCCGGAATCACGCCTATCCGAAAAGAGAACTCCCCTGCAAGCGGATAGCGGAAACCATCAAGATAAGAGAGATACTCGCTCGGCCCCGTTACTTGCTCCAGAGAGCGCAAGAGGGGCGCAATCAACAACCGCGTCACTCGCCCGTTGAGACTCCCGTTGGCAATACGCGGGTAGTAACCCTTCGCAAATTGGTAGCTGAACTGTGGATTCGCCATCGGATAAATCAGCCTCGCCAAGAGCGACCGATCATAGGTCACGATGTCGCAGTCATGGAGCGCAATCGCCTCCGCTTTGTCCGTCGCCAGCATGTAGCCAAGGCAATACCACACGTTCCGCCCTTTCCCCTCCTCCTCTGGAGCAAGCCCCTGCGATTTCAATTCGGCGTCCAGCGCCCGCAATCGCGGTCCGTCATTCCACAATACCCGGTGGTGCTGGGGCAGTTCTCCAAAAAACTTCAGCGCCTCCCGATATTGCCCTTCATCCGCCCGATCCAGGCCAACAACGATCTGATCTAAGTACGGGACCTGCTTTACTTCTGCCAAAATCCTCGGCATCGCCTCGGTTTCTAATTCCGAAAAAAGCGAAGGTAGCAGCAGACCCATCGGACGCTTTTTCGAGAAACCAACGAGCTCCGCCTCGAGCTCTACGAGCGGGCGCCGAGTGAGATTATGAAGAGTGGCGACCGAGCCGCCTTGGTGAAAATCAGCCATCGTTTGTGTTTTTCTGCGATTGAGGAATTTGAAGTTGATCGAGAATCCGCGTCATCATTTCCGCCCATCCTCGCGGACCTGTTTCGGTGCTACGAAGAACATCATCGGCCTCCAGCACAAACCCATCGGGAGCGGCGATCACAACGCCAATATCAGCCGCCTTGAGCATCGCCAAATCATTCTGCCGATCGCCCAGCGCGATGATTGCAGCCTCATCCTTCTTTAAATGCGCCAGCGGCTTTCCCTTATCGGTCTGCCCCAGCACATGCAAAAATCTTCCTCCCTTAAACGTCATCAAACCACGCTCCACGAGCATTTCGCAAAACTCCTCCTCCTTCTCCGGAGTATCCTGCCACACCAAAGGTTCACTGAAATGCCGATTCGCTGATCTCTCCGCTGACTGCCGCCCCAGCCCCGTCCATTCCATGATCTCAGTCGCCGAAACGTCCGAATACCCCTTGAATTTAAACTTGGCTCGCAACGGTTTGAGCACACCGAGGATTTTGGCCCGGGGAGTCCCAAACACTGTGACGTTCTCGCCATCGTAGAGAGCCGACCCATTCTCCACGATATACGGAGCTTCATTGCCAAAATCCCCCCGCATGGCCAACCACTCGGCACGCGTCTTGCTCGTGTTCACCACCATCGCAATTCCCGCCTCATCCATCCGATCAAGAACCGGCAAAACCTCCTCAAACGAATAGTCATCGTGGTCCAAAAGCGTCCCATCCAGGTCGCTGACCACCAATAACTGGACTGTTTGCTCTGCCATCCCCAAGGACGTAGCGCATCCCGTGCCAAATCCCGATTTCAAAATCCCAAAAGCCCCCTATCCTCCTCCCATGCCCGAACTCGCTGAAGTCGAACTCGCCCGCCGCCAGTGGGCCGCATTCCACGGAGATGCCATCTCTTCCGTCGATGTCCACCCCAAGGCTCGCATCTACCGCGACTGCCCGGCTCCTGCCCTCAGGATTCTCAAAGGGAAGAAGCTTCTCTCCTCAAAAGCCCACGGCAAACGCATGCTCTTTTCCTTCGGACCCGAGCTTCATCTCGAAGTCCATCTCGGCATGTCCGGCAAACTCTCCACCGCCCCGCGAAATCACGAGGAACACAAACACGATCATCTCATCATCAGGACCGACAAGGCCGCCCTCATTTTCAACGACTACCGCATGTTTGGCCGGGTCATGCTCCACGACTGCACCGATCCCTGGGCGGAGCTCCCGCCCCAACCGCAAGATTCTAAATTCTCCCTCGCCCGCGTTCGTAAACTCATCGAACGCCACCCCAAAAAGCCCCTGAAAGCCCTTCTCCTCGACCAAAACGCCTGCCCCGGTATCGGCAACTGGATGGCCGACGAAATCTGCTGGCGCCTCGGCCTCCACCCCGCCATTCCCACTGGCCAACTCGATCCCGCTCCTCTTCGAAAAGAAATTCGCTTCGTCACCCTCGGCGCCCTGAAACACGTCACCGAAAAAAACGAAACCGCCTCTGTCTACGGCTTCGCTCCCGGCACCTACGTCGCCAACGTCCCGCCCAAAACCTGGCTCTTCCAGCATCGGTGGAAAAAAGGCGGCACCTGCCCCAAGTGTAAAACCGATCTCGCCCGCGACACCATCGCCAGCCGCACCACTGCCTGGTGCCCCGCCTGCCAAGCCATGACCCCCTCTTGACCTCTCCAAGGAAAGACGGCTCTGGAAGCGCGCGTGCGCTTACCCCGACATCGACCTCAACGCGCCTAGCCCCAGCGTGGGCGAAAAGTTGAAACGCAAACCTTGAATTTTCCCGAAACTCCTGCCATGGTAAGCGCTTCCCCGTTTTTTCAGATGCAATTTCTCTCAATCGAAGAATCAAACGCCACTCACTTGGAGTCTCTCATTCATCTCGCCGCCGAGATGAAGTCGACCCGTGGTGCGCACTCGAATCTCCCACTCGCTGGCCAAACTTGGGCCATCATTTTCACAAAGGCCTCCACCCGAACCCGTGTCTCCTTCGAAGTTGGGATTCGCGAACTCGGCGGCAATGTCATGTTCCTTTCCAAGAATGACATTCAACTCGGCCGTGGCGAGCCTATCAAGGACACCGCCCGCGTTCTCGGGCGCATGGTTCACGGGGCCGTCATCAGAACCTTCGCTCAACAAGACGTGGTGGACTTCGCCTCTTACTCAGGGATTCCGACCATCAACGCCCTCACCGACGAGGAACATCCCTGCCAAATCCTTGCCGACCTTCTCACCATCCGAGAGAAGCTCGACACCTGGGCTGGGAAGAAAATCGTCTTCATCGGCGACGGCGATAACAACATGTCCCGCTCCTGGATGTGGGCTGCCAAATACCTCGGTTTCGAGTTAGTTGTTGCGGCTCCTGCGTCCTGCCTTCCTCAAAAAGATTTCATGGATCGTCTCGATGCTTCCAACGTCACCCTCACCATCGATCCTGTGGAGGCTGTCAAAAATGCTGACGTCATCAACACGGATGTTTGGCTCTCCATGGGGCAGGAAGGGCAGGGCGAGAAAGAAGCCCTCTTCGGCGACTATCAAGTCAACGAGAAGCTTCTCTCCCACTGTGCCGACAAGCACATCGTCCTCCACTGTCTCCCGGCCTACCGTGAGAAAGAAATCACCGAAAGCGTTCTGGAAGCACATGCCGACACCATCTTCCAGCAAGCGGAAAACCGCCTGCACGCTCAAAAAGCCGTCCTCGCAGCCCTTGTGGAATGATCTCCCGAGAAATCAAAAAAGCCTGGGATTTTTTCCAGAACAAAGGCTTCAAAGAGACCTTACTTTCCCGTGACGCACCCTTTCTGATTCAGTTCGGAAAGTATGGCGCCTGTGGGGTGATTTCAGTCGTTGTCCTCGCCCTCGTCATCTATCTTGGCGAAACTCTCTTTCCTCGCTTTTTCTCGGAAGATCTTCCTGATCACACCTTGGCATGGAACACCGCGGCTCTTCACTTCATCGCTTTTGTCCCCTCAAATTTTGTGGCCTACGGCCTCAATCGCTGGTTGGTCTTCACACCCGGGCGGCACTCGGCAAAGAAGGAACTCACCCTCTTCACCCTCATCTCTCTTTTGAGCTTCTCCTTAGGCGAAGTCCTTCCGTTCTGGCTCATCAACAACTTCGACCTACCCCGACCCGTTGTTCACTTTTCCTTCATCATCTCCTCTGCGATGGTGAACTTCGTCTGCCGGAAGTTCCTCGTCTTCGAGAAGTAGTCCTTAACGTCACTCCTTCGCCGATTTCTCGAGAAAGTCAGGCTTCTTGGTGAGATACTTTTCCATCACCATTTCGGTAAAGGGGTCAAAGGGTTCATATCCGTCCTTGAAGTTTCGATTGAGGATAACCGCCTCAACCTCGCCCTCACTCCAAACATAACTCAGGAGCGGATTCGTCCACCCCCAATGCTCAATGTCCCCGTGATCAGCAGGATTCACGAAGCCTTTTTCCTCCTGGAGGATCACTTTGAAATCACGGCGAAACTCCCACCAACTCTGGAGGTGCCTGACGTGAAGCAGTGAGACCGCCACGATCAAAACTGAGACCGAGAGCAACCAGTAGCGGGTCATTTCAAACTCAGACAAACTGATAATCATGGTCGCCAACATGAGGAGAGGCAGGGCGGTGAGCGTCAGCGTCCGTGTCGAAAAAGCCACCCCTCCCCAGATCCCCGGAGAAAACAGTGAGATCACGCCAATGACCAAGGGAGTCGCCCAAGCGAGCATGAGGAGTTTTCGAGAAGACGTCACAACACCCCAGATATTCAAGACGACAAAGGACACTCCCAGCCAAGGATACGGATGCCCGAGCGAGGCGATGATGGAACCCAAAAAGCTACTGCGGTTGTCAGCATCGCGAGGAAAGAGAATCCAAGCGAGGGCGATTGCGACCGAGGCAAAGGCAAGCGATGCCAATGCCACACTTCCCCACCGTTCCCGAGGACGGCGGGCCAGCCAAGTCCGAAAACCGAAGAGAACCGTGAAAATAGCGCCGGTCGCGACCGTGCTTTCGTAGAGCTTTAAATGCGCAATCAGAAGAAGAGCAGTGAGGACTTGCTCTAGAAGATTAAGAGGACGGCGGAGAATTCCGAAGTAGAAGATGGGCCAAACGAGCGAAAGCAGGACCATGTGTTCACCATAGAGGAGGTTCCAACCCGCCAGATTCAAACTCACGAGAGAGATCAGAAACAGGAAGATGAGTTCCGGACGCCCGCGGGTGGCGTAGAGCGAGATGACAAAGGCCAATAACCAAGGAAACCAGATCCCGAGACCGAAGAGATTTTCAAGCACCGTGAGATCGGTGATCCCTGATCTCACCCCTAGGACGAGGGGCCATTGCGTGAGAAATTCGGCATGCGCGCGGGAGGGCGCGATGTGGGTGAAGTTTCCGTTATCGAGAATGATTGCGAAGTAAAAAGATCCATCACTCCCGAAGTAGGTATCCACCGAAAAACCAATCCAGAGACAGCCGCTGATGACTGCAAAAAGAACGATTGCGATCGCACGGAGCCGACCGGGGAGGATTTTTGAATCGAGCGGAGAACTCATAATAATCACTTTTCAAGGCCCACCTTTTCGGCGACCAAGAACTCAGGGCGCGCCTTCACTTCAGTGTAGATGCGATTGAGGTATTCCCCGATGACTCCGAGAAAAAGAAGCTGAACCCCGCCGAGAAAGAGAATGGTCACAATCGTAGCCGCGAATCCCGGCACGATGGGCAGTCCCATTTCCAGGAAAGGTCCCGGGTAAATCTTCTGGATAATGAAGAAAAACGCACCCAGCGCTGAGAAAAACGACACCAATAACCCCACATACGACGCCAGACGGAGCGGCACCCCGCTGAAGGAAAAGAGCCCGTCACTCGCCAATCCGAGGAGCTTTCTAAAGGTATACTTCGGCTCTCCCGCGAAGCGTGCACTCCGTTCGTATTCCAGCCCAGTCTGACGGAACCCCGACCACGCCCGAAGACCTCGAAGAAAACGGTTCTTCTCCGGAAACGCCACCAGCGTATCGACGACCTTCCGGTCGAGGAGACTGAAGTCACCCGCATCGAGCGGAAAACCCTCGATCTCGGTCATCGATTTCATCAGTCGGTAAAAACAAAAGTAAGCCGCCCTTTTAAAGATCCCCTCTTTGCGCTTCTTCCTCACCGCATAAACCACCTCAAAACCCTCGCGCCACTTTCCAATAAGATCCTTGATCAGCTCAGGAGGATCTTGAAGGTCAGCATCGATAATGGCAACGACTTCGCCAGTGGCCGATTCCAGCCCAGCCGAGACCGCTGCCTGATGGCCAAAGTTCCGACTAAGGATCACGACTTTCCACTTAGAGTTGCGGGCATGTTGCTCGCGGAGGAGTTCGACGGTCTGGTCGCGGGACCCATCATCGACACAAACCACCTCATAGTCTTCCGGCCACTCTGCCGCGACTTTCTCAATTCGCTCAAAGAGAGCCGGAAGCGATTCCTCCTCGTTGTAGCACGGGACGATCACGCTCAGTGATTTGGGACTCTCTTTCATAAATGGGGCCGCATCCCTAACACTCCGTGGGACAACAGGCAATCCCTCACGGAGCCTCAATCACGAGGCTAAATTCAGAAAATAATCTCTCCGGCGCATCGGGAAACTTTTCAAGCAGAAGCTTTTGCCATTCGGCCGGTTCGACGGCCTCCATCACACTCCCTTCAGGCCCGATGATGTCATCAAGGTGAATCTTCTCGGGTGGCTCATACGAAAAAGGATTCTCCCAACGAAATGTCGCCACCCAGTCATCTCGATACCAGGCCATACAAACCCCGCTCACTCCGGTATTGCAGGCAAAGGTTATCTGGGTCTGCTCCTCGTCAACGGCTTTCAATAGAGATTTCCCCGGAGTGCCTAGAACTTCCGGAAGACCCAAAATATCACGAAGACTCGGAACGAGATCCAGATGAGAAGCAGAAGGCTGTGGGGGAGCATTTGTTCCCTTCGGCCACTTGATCAAAATTGGAACCTGGGTCTGAGCCGGGAGGAGCGACGAGCTATGAAACCAACTTCCGTTTTCATAAAACTCCTCACCGTGATCACCGGTCACCATGATAATGCTGTCATCATAGCGACCCATTTCCTTGAGTCCGTTCACGAACTCCTCAACTTGATAATCCACCCATGCCACCGAATTGTGGTAGCGACGCTTGATCGAGGCAATCTCCTCCTCGTCCGGGAAACTCGGCACACCGGCCCCGTCGTAATGATCCTCGTAAGGGACCTTGAAATCTTCCGGCCAGCGATATCCATAGTGAGTGGACTCAACCGCAATAAAGTGGAAATTTCCGCTCGAAGGCGAAACCTGCAGTGACTGAAGAGCTGAAGCAAACGATTCCTTTTCCCGGTCTGGAATCTGTTCGTAATAATGCTGCCAATGAATCTCACCTTCCCGAGATTGTGCATAAACGTGGAAGAGATCCTCTTTCGAACCAAAGCTCGTCGCCCCCATATTCCGATAGGTGAGATCACAGACCGTCCGAATCTCCATACGATAGTCCGCACGCTTTAAAATATCGAACCAAGCGGGGGTTCCCAACTCCTTCTTGTCGACAAAGGAGGCTTTGTCACCCGCCCAAAAGACGGGAAGAACTCCGTGAAAAAGTCCGTACCATGAAAGCGCAGTGGAATTAGAAGTCGCCCAGGTTCTCCCGAGCTGCTGGCATTCGTTGTCGCGAAAATCAGTCAAAAACGGGGCATGTCCCGGAGCAATGGCATCCTGCCGCGTGCTCTCCATCATGATGATGAAAATGTCGGGCCGCTTGACGTCATCCGCCGGTTTCACCTCAGAATTTGGCACCGCCTTTGGGAAGAACTTCACCTGAAATTCCGCCACTCCCAAAGGAGGCTCCAGTCCCCGTGTCAGATGAATATCGTAAACGTTGTGCTCCCAGCGAAGGGCATTGCGAGACTTCCAACCGGTCCCAACTGCCTTCTCAGCCCAGACCCCGCCCCACAAGCCAAGAAGGAAGACAACGAGAGCCCAGCGGGGCATTTTTAAGCGTGAGGCCCACTTACGGTCCGCCAGCCAATGGCACAGCAGATAAACTCCCCACACGATCCCAAAAAATCCGACCACCACCACCCAGGGTGGAACTGCGACACCACTGGAGGCTAAATTTGCTCCCAGATCAAAACGTCCCATCTCATCAAGCTGATTGACCAAATTGATTACGGGATTCTTCCAAACAATAATTGCGATACAGTCTGCAACGATCACGAAGGGCAAAAACGCCGCAACCACCCAGGGCCAGCGGCGCATCCTCTTGGGCGCCAAAGCACCGGCCAAACCACACGCCAACCAGTAGCCCCCCACCACTACCGCTCCAGTAAGAATCCGGCCCAACATGGCGCTCATCTTTTCGAACCACGTGAAGGGAAAGCCATCGAGTACCAGATAATTGTGGAAGCCGAAAAAGCCCACCGACAAGATAAACCACATCCAGTGAAACTGATGCTTCTCCGCGCACCATCGACGGAAGCTCCCCGCCATCGTCCGCCCCGATAGCTTCAACCAAACGAGTCCGCCCAGGGTCGCTCCCCCGAGCGCCAACCAAATCGCAAGAATGACATTTCCTCCAAAATTCCCGGCCCCCTTGACCCACGGAGCACGAGGTCCGTCAAAGGCAATCGCAATAAAGAAAGGAAGCAACACAAGAACCGCCCCTCCCAACCAGAAGGGGCCGTGCCATCGATCACTCAGTTTTCGGTTCATCACACATCCGCCTACGCGGTTTGCCGTGTTATCACGCTCCCCCTCTTTAAGCAACATTCTCGCCGTTGTATAAAAACACGGTGTTTGTAATCGCGGGGGAAGAAATTGAATGCTCCCGAGGTAACCTATTGCTCGAAACACCGAGCTCATTCAAACGGAGCGAATCCTGAAAGCGATTTTAAAGACCGCTCTTGTGACGGGCGTGAGTTAAATGATCGCTGTAACCATTGCAGCGCGCATGGCGAGGCCATTTCATGCGCCGTTTATCACGGAGGGCTGATCGCTTTCATTCCCCTCACTGATCTGCTTCCTGCGAAAAGCTCTCCATCCCATCATGAATGAGGAGATCGAAGAAATCATCGATAAAAACAGCAACCGCCCGGTAGACTACTGGTCTTTTGCGGGCACCTTCACTTTTAAAATCGAAGCCGCAGCCGTTTCAGGATCCAATTGCTGTTCCAGAGACATTTTGATCGCCTCTGCAGTTCGAGGCACCACTGCATTGTGGACCTCTTTTCCGCCGACCATCACTTTGACTGGCTCATCCAGATTTAAAAGGTCATCACTCAGATAAAGAACCACCTCATCTTCTCCCGCGCCCGTGATGACGATGTCCTGCCCCTTCACTTCCGCTTCAATCACTCCCTTCGGATTTCCGCCTAGCCAATAAAAACGATCCGATCGGTTGCCCGATTTCCCCCAAACCACCGTTTTCGGACAGGCCTTTCGCGTCTTGGTCGCCATCCAAGGAACGGCCTCGGCGTCGTTCTTGTTCATCCAGTGCCCCAAATCCGCGTAGATCGTCACCTTGTGTTCATAACCTCCCCGCTCCTTTTGAAGCTTTTCCAGTTTCGTTTTCCATTGAGCCGCCACTTCATTTCGTTTGTAGGCAGTATCTTTCCCCCCCATGTAGATTCGGAAGGGTAAATTGTAGAGTCCGTCGGCCGTTGCGTCGTTGGGATGACCCGCCATCATGGTTGCCGCTCCAAGTCGATCGGCCATTCGAGGAGCCAATTGGTAAACTCCATCACCTCCGGCGGAATACCCCATTAGGTAAACTCGGTTCGGATCGACTCCATGCTTGGCCACCATACCTTCGATGAGCTTCGAAAAAAGCTGATCAATGTGTCCCTCGTGCCAGAGATTCCACGTATCGGTTGGAGCACGCGGAGCGACATACCAACCCTCTTTCGGAGCATAGAGTTGAATTTGATTGTTCCACTGCTGGTCATTCACTTTGGCCGGAGCCCCGCCACCACCGTGCATTGAGATATAGAGTGGCCGTTCACCCGCCTTGGCTTCGCCATAGAGTTTACCAAGACATCGCATTGTTTTTTCAGCAGCCTTGATTTCAAAATACTTGAAGCCCTGCTTCACATCCCGCATTTCAAGGGATCGGCTCTCTGCCAATTTGGCATATGTTTCATCAATAAGCTTGGCGGCTTCGTCTTTGGTGAGACCCGCCATAGCCAACGTTCCTGCCATCAAAAAACAACAAAAGAAACTTCTCATGGAGATGAGACTGAACGAGCTTCGACTGGGATACCATATTTTTCCCTGTTCTCGTCAGACAGTTTGACCGATACTGGTCTCATGAAATATCTCTCAATAGCCCTCACCGCGCTGATGGCAGGACTCGTCGCTTACTACGTTCAGGAAAGCCGAATCAAATCCCCCCAAGATGATCTCGTAAAAGCCAAAAACTCGTCGACCGCCCAAACAAACAAGCCACGTCGGGTTTCCCCGCCCGATCCTGTGACCAAATCAATCTCTGTGAGCGAAAGTCAAAGGCAACCCTCTGAAAGACCCGAAAAAGAAAACGACATAAAAGACGCCAATCCATTGCGCTTCGTAGCTGAAGTCATGCAAAGCGAGGCGGGGCGCACCATTCAGGCGTATCACTATAGAATGGACATGCAAATGATGGGCATGAATAAAGAGTAATTCCCTTTCTACGTGCGTATCAATGCCCAGGATCACCGAATCAATCATCTCCGACTTCCCGGGAGGGAAGCCCGTTTCGGCTTGGACTCTGACCGGTCGCGATGGGCTCTCCATCACCATTCTCACCTTTGGTGGAATCGTCCAGAGCATCGTAGTGCCAAACGAGGATGGTGACTTCGTCGACATCGTTCTCGGCTTTAAAAACCCGTCCGACTATCTTGGCTCTCACCCTTACTTCGGGGCGACGGCTGGCCGCATTGCAGGAAGAGTGACTCGCGGAAAACTAACGATTGCGGGAGAAAGCTACCCGCTCCCCATTAATGATCCTCCACATCACCTCCATGGGGGGATCTGCTCAATCGATAAACGAATCTGGCAAGCCACTCTCCTCTCCCGCAAAGATGGTGCGCCATCCTTGAAACTCTCTCTCACCAGCAAGGATGGGGACAACGGATACCCGGGACGGGTTGATCTCACGGCCACTTACACCATCACGCACAACAACCGTTTCATTTTCGAGACCGAAGCACGCAGCGACCGCCCGACACCTGTCAGCCTCACCCACCATTCCTACTTCAATCTTGCTGGTGAAGGCTATGGATCAACCGACGACCAAGAGTTAGAGATTTCATGCAACTCTGCTTTCGAAGCCGACGAATGGATGGGCTTGACCGGAAAATGTCACGACGTCGAGGGCTCTCTCAATGACGCCAGGTCAGCGAAACCAGTCGGGGAGTTTAGAAAGGGCCTTTGGAACGAACACGGAGACCTCTACTGGTTAGGCGAAAGTAATCAAGTCCGTCCGGTGGCCCGACTTCGCGATCCCCGATCGGGACGCACTCTCGAAGTCGCCACCGATTGTTCCTGCTTGCAATTCTACAGCGGAATCGGACTCGACGGGACTCTGGTCGGCAAAAGTGGAACTTCCTATCTTCCAGGTGCCGGCGTATGTCTGGAGTGCGAGGGATACCCCAACGCCTTCGATGACGGAAAACGCTTTGGCTCCATCATCGTCGAACCTAACAAACCACAACGAACCCGAACCGAATACCGCTTCAGCAACCAAGCCTGTTCTCTAATTTCATCATGAGCGACCTTTCGTCCAATCCCCGCATCGGAATCATCGGCAGTGGCTTCATCATCAATGATTGCCATCTCCCGGCCTATCGCAAACAGGGATTCAACCCCGCCGCCATAGCATCTCGCACAAAAGTCCACGCTGAAAAGGTCGCCTCGACCCATAACATCGCGACCGTTCACGATTCGATCGACAACCTCCTCGACAATCCCACCATCGAAGTCCTCGACATCGCCGTCCCTCCACAACATCAGCCCGCCCTCATCCGGGCAGCCTGCCAGCGAGGCACCGTCAAAGGAATCCTGGCGCAAAAACCTCTCGCGCTCGATTACGCCGAAGCCCTTTCGGTTGTCCAAGCCTGCGAGGCCGCCGGCATCATCCTCGCCGTGAACCAAAACATGCGCTTCGACCCTTCCGTCGTTGACGCTTCCACTTTGTTGAAAAGCGGGCGACTTGGCTCCCCCATCTTCACCACGATCGACATGCGCGGCATTCCTCATTGGCAACCATGGCAGGAGGAATTACAGAGCGCCACCCTCAAGATCATGTCGATTCATCACCTCGATTGCATTCGCCACTGGCACGGCGACCCCGAGGCCATTTACTGCAGCACCCGGTCCGATCCCCGCACCACCTTCCCCCATCACGACGGCATCTGCACCAGCATTCTCGAATACGCCAACGGCTTCCGAGCCACCATCATCGACGACGTCTGGACCGGACCAGCCCATGAGGGCTGCCCCGGAGACATCCGTATCGAATATCGTATTGAAGGAACCGACGGCCTCGCCATCGGCGAAATCGGTTGGTGCCAGGATCCTTACACCACCCCTTCTTCACTGCGGCATGCTGTCAAAGGAGATGAGGAATTCACCCAGGCGAAGCTCAAAGGCAGTTGGTTCCCCGATGCCTTTGGCGAAACCATGCGCGATTTGTTGAATGCTCTGGGCAACAGCACGACTCCCATGCTCAATGGGCGTGACAATCTAAAAACTATCGCCTTGGTCGAAGCCGCTGTGATTAGCTCTCAAGAGAAACGTCGGGTTCGCCTTGATGAAATCCTCTAAACTGAAAGAATAAAATTATGAAATTAGGCATCATTAACAGCGCCTTCGGGCAGGCCGGGGTCGATACTATCACTGGCCTCGAACACATTGCTCGAATCGGTTTCGATTCAGTCGATATCTTTACCGAACCTTCCATGATTTCTGCGGAGGAAATCTCCCAAATCAAAAAGGTCTGCGAAGCAAAGAACCTCCCTATCCTCTCCCTCCCGGTCGTGGCTATCGGCCTCATCGATTTTAACGATCCCGTTCGTGACTACCACATCGCCCGGTGCAAACAGTTCATCGATCTTGCCGAGCGATGGGGCTCCGACAATATTCTCCTCGTCCTTGGAGAATACCTCTGGCAGCGCGAAGTCATCCCTCCCGAAGAACAATGGCGATGGGGCATCGAATCCTGTCGCATTCTTGGCGACTACGCTGACAGCAAGGGGATCGACATCGCCCTGGAATTGGAGCCCTTCCGCCTCAGCATCCTCAACAGCATCGATGAAATGTCCCGCTTTGTCAGTGAGTGCGATCACCCGCGCGTCCGGGCGAATATTGACATCTCCCATCTCGTTCTCGCCGACAATGGTCCCGAAGAAGTTTCCAAACTCGCCGGCCAAGCCATCCACGTTCACATCAGCGACTGCGATGGCAAGGTCCACGGAGACCTTCCTCCGGGCAGAGGTGTCGTGAAATTCGCCCCCTATCTGCAAGCCATCAAGGAGCTCAACATCGACGGTGCTGTTTCCATTGAACTCGAATACTCGCCCGATCCCGCCCGCATCGTCGAGTGGGTGGAAGAGGCCTACACTCAAACCGCCCGCCTTATGGATCAGGTCGGACTGCGAGGATAGAACACCACTGCGATGAGCGACACTCCCACCACCGAGTCGTCGGAGAAAATCTCTTTCCCTGATCCCTCGGTTTACCTTCTCAACCCCGGTAATTCGCGCAAGGCCATCGAAGCCGGGCTTGCCGAGGCGGACTGGTATCAGAGTCCGGTGCCTATAGAGAAATTGCGTGCGCTCCTCGTTCGCAAGGACGGCCCGGCCATTCGCGACACCCTACTTTGGTTCGGTCTCATCTTCGGAGCCGCAGCCATCACCATCATTCTTTGGGGAACCTGGTGGGCCATCTTCCCCTACCTGATCTACGCCGCGCTTTATGCAGGCAGTGCCGATGCCCGCTGGCACGAAGGATTACATGGCACCGCCTTCAAAACCGACTGGATGAACAATGCCCTCTACCAAATTGCTTCCTTCATGGTCCTCCGCGAAGGAACGGTCTGGCGCTGGTCGCACACCCGTCACCACAGCGACACCATCATCCTCGGACGTGATCCCGAAATCGCCGTCCCCCGTCCTCCTGACATCACTGGAATGATCAAGGGGCTTTTTGCCCTTCGCACTTATCCGGAATACTTCGGCAACCTAATCCGTCATTCCCTGGGGCAGGTTTCCGAACGCGAGCGTGAATTCATCCCTGAAAGTGAATTCCCCCGGATTGTTCAGACCGCTCGCATTCATCTCTCCATCTATCTCGCTACAGTCATCACGACACTAGTTCTTCAAAGTTGGCTTCCCCTCTTCTTCATCGGATTGCCCAACCTCTTCGGAACCTGGCTTATGTCTCTCTTCGGATTGACCCAGCACACCGGCCTTGCCGAGAACGTCCTCGACCACCGTCTCAACTCGCGAACCTTCCTGACCAACCCGCTCAATCGCTTTCTCTACTGGAACATGAACTACCACATTGAGCACCACATGTTCCCGCTCGTCCCCTACCATGCCCTGCCCAAGCTTCACGAGATCGTGAAAAACGACTGCCCTCCTCCCCACTCCAGCCTTTGGTCATGCTGGCAGGAAATCATCCCTACCGTCGCCCGGCAAACCGAAGACCCCGGCCACCACGTCGAACGAACCCTTCCCAAATCTTGCCCGACGAAGAATATTACTCCGGCAAAGATCGCTGCCACATTTCAACAGGACGGTTGGACTGAAATCTGCCCATCCGACGCCTTGCAAGAAAAAGACGTCCTCCGCTTCGATCAAGGCGAACAGACCTACGCCATTTATCGCGACGAAGACGGAAACCTCTATGCCACCGATGGCATCTGTACTCATGGCCGCACCCACCTTGCCGGAGGACTCGTCATTGGCAAAATGATCGAATGCCCCAAGCACAATGGCCGATTCAATCTCGAAGACGGAAGCCCGGCCCGCAAACCAGTGTGCAAGAGCTTGCACACTCACGACATCAAAGAGGAAAACGGAAAAATCAAATTCCGATCCCTGGTAGAATCATCGCTTTAATGTGTCGCCTGCCTCAGAATGGGGGCAAGAAATTGGAAAAGGCGCGCGCCCGAAATAGTGTAAGCCTGCTGGGTGGAGTGGCCACATTCAGGAATCAAGAGATGCTCATGTTTCACCCTGAGCGAATCTAGAAACTTGGAGTAAGCAACGTTACCCTCCCAGTTGAAATCCTTCTTGCTGTTACCGCTGTAGAGCAAAACTTTCATCGGAAACTTCTTCATCCGTCCCGCATAAGTCGCGGCAAGAGTGTAAGCATCATCACCGGGAGCAAACTGAAGATAATTACTCTCCTTGCCCCCATCCTGCTGGATCCGCCACTCGGTTGCCAATCCTGCTGATCCGGCTGATGCCGCCGAAAAAAGTTCCGGATAACAGAAAGCCGTCCGCAAGGTCCCCCGTCCACCCTGCGAATATCCTTCAACCACTCGCCCCTTGCGCTCGTCGATCGTTCGGTAGGTTTTGTCAATGTGAGGAATCAGCTCTTTCACAAAAGCGGTGTTCCCTTTTGTCTCAAAGTTCTCCCCCAAATGCTTCAACGGGGTGGGATAATCGTAGTGACTCACCGGCCCACCATTAACAAACACATAGATGGCAGGCGGAATGAGCTTCTTCTCGATGGCATCGTTGACGAAAGGCGCCATGCGAAGATGTTTCGCCTCACTCCCGGGGCGTCCTCCATGCAGGAGATACACAACGGGAAACCGCCGCTCTTTATCGTCATCGTAAACGACAGGGAGGAGGATGTTGTATCCCACTGTCGTTTTGTTGGCCTTGCTCTCAAAGGTGCCGTGCCGCACGCGATCCTTCTCAAACTGCTCTGGAAGCGGGTGATTCCATCGAAAAGGCTCAAGATGCTTCTTGTTGACCTTTTTCTGAGCGTGAAGAAACGAAATCGAGAGGAAAAAAAGAAAGAGAGCGCATCTCATGACTATCGATTTCCTAACAGGATACATATAATCTCTCAAGTTCATTTCCAGAGAACCAGCGGATCATTCTCGTTTCAAAAACGGCCAGTTTTGGATCAGATCAGCCGGCGCACCGAACTGCGGCGGGATCGGGAATTGCTCACCATCTTTTTCTTTTCCCAAAACCCGCATCTGCCAGTTCCCATCCAGCGGCGCAACTTTCCCGTTCCCCTCCAACATCGGGGGCTTTTGTCCGAAATTTGTCAGCGATTTCGCACCGCCATAAAACCGGATCGCGACGAGGTTAAGCCCGCCCGCTTTCCACAACTTTAATGGAGCCTGGTAGGCACCGACCTCTTCCGTCTCCAGAATTTCCCCATTCAGATAGACGTCCGCTGCCTTTGGGCAGTCGATCGTCCATCCGCCCCCTTTCAAATCCACCGGCGCTTTGATCAAAGTCCGGACCCAAAACGCCGAACCCTTTTTTCCTGCTGGCAACTTTGAGTAATCCGCTTCCACGTCCGCCGTCGCAACCGGGCTCCATCCCTCTCCCCATCGCCTGTGATTCGGGTCTTCTGTCAGCTTTTCTGGTGCCTCCAACCCTGCCGCCCAGTATATCGCATTCACCAACAACCGTTGAAACTTCCGATCCTCAAAATCATCCACGTGACCGAGCGAGGTGTAAAAGGAACGCCCGCCGTCCTTCCTGACATACGTCCATGCCAGCGGCTCTGCCGGTTCCCGACCTTCCACCTTCCCCATCACCAGCACATTTGCCCCCGTGACCAGAGGGGATGTTTTGTAAAGCCACGAGGTCGTCTTCCACTCTTCCTCCGGCATTCCTTTTACCACCGGATGCCCCGCGGCCTCTTTCGCTACCCAACTGAAACTCTTCGGCGACCCAGCCTTCTTATTTCCGTGGTGCCCGGTGTAATTCCCTCCAAAAACATCCGGGTCAAATGTCATCCACGCCTCGTGGCCATCCGGCAATTCCTCTTTTGGCGCGAACGCGTGATTCGATGTCCTGATCCCAAGCACCGGCTTCCCCAATTCCACAAAGCGCCGGATCCGCCCGATGTTCTCAGCGCTCAGTCCACGTCGCCTAACACTCACCAAGAGAAGATCTGCGTCCTCGATCGCCCGCACCCCAGGCATCGCGTTCCGATTATCCTCCGCCGCGAAGGCAACCGTCACTCGAAAGTCCCCGCCTAGAAATCGCCGTGCGAATTTCGGCAACGATTTTGCGGTTTCATATTCCTGTTCGCCTATCAAAATCGCGAGATGCGGCCGCCTGTCGTGAGAGAAACGGAAAGGTTCCCCGCCCATGAAATGGTCGCTCGCTACCGTAGGACAAACGTGCGCTTCAATGTAGTCTAGGATCAGATCAAGCCCCGTAAAATGGCTCACGTAGGGCCATCGCTCTGGGTTGTACATCAGGTCCGTACAATCGCGCACCAGCACCGTATCCATCCCCGCTGCCACCATCCGGCGCAACCCAAATGGCCTCCCTAACACGCACATATTCGTGTGCACGCCCGTGAGCGCCACATGCTCGACCCCCTCGTATTTCAGAATATTCCAAACAACATCGCCCTCCGCCGCGATGTAATCGCCAGCCTCAATTTCAAGCGCCGGGTTCTGCGCCAGCCACGGTGTTCCCGGAGTCCGGCCCTCCGCTTTGAGCGTCGCGTTCCACTGCGCATTCTCCCAGGCACTCTCGTCCTCGCCCCCGTCCGATTGATCTAACGGATACTGCGCCTCTTCCTCAGCTGGAATTCGATAACTCCAGGCTGCGATCTCGTCGGGGGATTCTTTGGCCGCTGGCACACCCAACGCCCGGACCCGCGCAGCGTGTTCTTGGTAAAGCTCCATACAATCACTTGGCGCGTGGATGATCGTCGCCCCGCGCCTCCGTGCCGCTTTGAGGAGGTCATTCAGATGTGGCGCCAATTCGTTGACCCGACGCACTGCCGTGACCGAGTGATGGGAGTCCCACATGTCGCAGACGATGACCGCCGTTTTCTTAGGCTCCCAATCGACCTTCTTCCAAAACGTATGGTAGCGCCCCGTATTCTCTCCGGTTTCCGAGCGGTAACGAAGATCCAGAGAAAACGGTTCATCGGCACTGGCGGACATGAGGATGACGAAGGAAAGGCAGATACCAGCGGTGCCGGAAATAATACGGAGGTGGGGCATTTCACGACCATGGGGAATCTCCGGCTTTCCTGCAAGTCCTGGAATCGTCCTCGTCGGACTGCAGAAAAATTAATTTGGGAGATTCAATTTGGTAGCGGAACAGTGGGTTACTCGAGGTATTCCCCATTTGGGGTGGCCTAGTCGAGTGTCTTTCCTCGGCTGATGTCAAGAAAGCTTGGGACTCTCAATCCATCGGCATCAGTGAATTCTAAAAAGTCGGACTTCCCCGCAACTTGAATAAAAATCCGGAAATGCACGAATTGGTTTCAAATGGGAGCCAGGAGTCCGCTTGCACCAGCACTGGTTCCAACAATCACAACCAAATCAGCAGCTCCTGAGCTACCCCTGTGAAACAGAGTGAAGGCATTCGTCTTTCTCAGCCTGGGCAATTTAGGAGATGAAAAAACCGCTCAATTAGAGCGGTTCTTCATTTCTCGGCAAGTGGATAGTATTGGTCGGGGAGACAGGATTCGAACCTGCGACATCTGCGTCCCAAACGCAGCGCTCTACCAAGCTGAGCTACTCCCCGTCACTTGTAAGGGCGGGAACCTGTTTCAGGATTCGATCAATGGCAAGTCGAAATCGATGCGGATTCTCCATTTTTTCACCAAAGCTCAGCAGCAACACCAAAAATCCACACCTTCCCGATACCTCTCTCGTTGTGCCAGCGCTCGAACCTTGTCGCGCCCACCTACAACTCCGACAGCCGAAAGCAAGGTCGCTCCTCTCCATTTTTTCCCGAATTCCTCCAGCCCGACGATCGGGGCCCCCTGACAAGAACTTCCCACTCTCTTTGGATTTACCTCAAAATAGCCATGCACCATGATCCCTCTCGCAATCAATTCTCTCCCAAGAACCTTGCCGATAGGACCTGCTCCGGAAATCGCGACCCCTCCATTTTGGATCAGCGGCATCCGGGAAAGGGCATGGGCCTTCAGTTCCAGCATCTTCTTTTGTCCAAACCTGGGATCACTTCGAGTGAGACGGTCACCTCGATCATGCCATTGATAGAGCTTCTCCGGCACCTTCCCAAAACGAGCTCCTTTTTCCAAAAGACGGAGCCACAGGTCATAGTCCTCCGCAAAGCCATTCCGCAAATACCCGCCGGCAGAAAGAAGAAGCTCTTTCGACATCATCACGGTAGGCTGTACCACAGGACTTTCGACGAATCTCTCCTGCGAAACTTTTTCCGGGCTATCCAAATCATTTACCCAATCAACATATCGATACATTCCATCCCCGAGCCCGCCGATTAGCTCGATGCCGCAGCTCACCACCTCGCACTCCCTGGAACAAAGGAACTCAACCTGACGCTCGATCCGTGACGCCTCGCACCGGTCGTCAGAATCCATCCTCGCCAACCACCGCCCCGTACTACGATTCACTCCAACCTCCAACGCACTCAGCAATTGTGGCTCTTCGCCAAGGTCGATTACGATGAGCCTGGCATCTCTTCTCCCCAAAAACTCGTCCCTAACTTTCGCAAGACAGCCATTGAGGACTGCCATAATTTCTAAATCTCCCCAACTCTGGTTAAGAAGATCATCCAAGGCCAATCCTGCATCCTCCACACCCGGCCCCACTGGAAATACGACAGAAACTTTTCCGGCCATCAAAATCCTCCGGTAGAAGTTATTCCGCCATTCTCATCGACCATGAGCAGCATTGGCCGTCAACAAACCTCGCAATCATAATCCAGTTGCGTCCCGAAGTCTTCGGGAGCAATAGCAGCTACCTCAAACCATTCCCCACATGAAGGGCACTGAACCTGACGATCGCTCATCTCCTCATTCTGCTCCAAAAACAATCCCAAGCAACGTTTTGAATTTTATATTTAATACCCCTTTCAGGCATTGAGGAACTTAGTGAATTTTATGAAAACAGTTGGCCGTGGCGTGATTTTACGCCGACTTTCGTTACGTTTGAGAGGGGATCTCTCTCAGCAACCCTTCATGCTCCGCGGCAATCCGGACAACCGTCAGAGCCACGGGTCCAGAAAGTCAAACCCGACGGCACCTTCGGAACCGTAACCTACTCCAGTGACAACTGGTCTATGAACTCGGCACAAAGTAATGCCTTTAGGGTTTCCCTAGACCGCATTAGGGGCTAATTCACCTCCATGTATCTCACCGGATTCGCCGACGAAGCGGCACGCGACCTCGAAACACAAATCAAAGCCACCAAGGAAATCGGGTGGACGCAAATCTCGGCTCGAGGAGTTAACGGAGCCAACATCCACGAACTCCCGCAGGAAGAATTCGACAAAGTGGCCGACCAACTCGACGAAGCAGGCATTACCATTCCTGAATTCGGTTCACTCATTGGCAACTGGGGCAAAAAAATCACCTCAAATTTCGACATCACGATTGCCGAAATTGACCGCGCCATTCCCCGCATGCAGCGTCTCGGTACCAAGCTCGTCCGAATCATGTCATTTGCCCAAGAGCCTTGGGGCGATGACCAGCACGAGGAAAAACGCTTCCGCCGCGTCCGCGAAATCCACGCACGCTTCGCCGACGCAGGGCTCCAGGCCATCCACGAAAACTGCATGAACTGGGGTGGTTTCTCACCCGACCACACCCTCCGTCTCATCGAAGAGGTTCCGGGCCTCAAACTCGTCTTTGACACCGCCAACCCGGTTTTCCAAACCGATCGATCCAAGCCTGAGCCCTTTCCTTGGCAGGACCCAATGGAGTTCTACCAAAAGGTCAAGGAACACGTCGTCCACGTCCACATCAAGGACTGTATCAATCCTCCCGCCGGTGAAACCGAACCTGAAAAATACACCCTCCCAGGGGAAGGCCAGGCCAAGGTCCGGGAGATCATTGCTGAACTCAAAAAAGACGGCTACGACGGCGGCCTCGCCATCGAGCCCCACGTCGCCACCGTCTTCCATGCTTCCGATGGCGAAGAGCCAAATTGGCAGCAGTGCTACGATTCCTACGTCGAATACGGCCACGCCATGAACAAACTCATGGAAGAGCTGGGCTAGATTTCAAAGGCTTTCGTCACGCCCTCCTCGGCCGGTCTCACCTGCCAGAGTTCCTCACCCACTCATGGATGCCCGTCGTAGATTTCGCCGTCGCAGACCGCAAAATCTATCCTGAAAATTGAAAGCGCCAGAAGAGCCTCCAATACGATAATCACGAGAGCTAAAAACGATCCCATACCGGAACCCGAAGCGAAAAAGTCCAGATCCCAATATCTTTGTTTATAACTGAACTTGATTCCCAGCTCTCAATAGGGAGAATTCTCCCATCAACCTATGACCGAGGATCGCTATGAAATCCGTAGTAAGATTGGCCAAGGAGGTGTCGGTGCAGTCTACCGGGCCTTCGATCGCCATCTGAATCGCGAAATTGCGATCAAGCGGGTCCTTGCAGACGGTGGCTACGAAAACCAGGAAGAGGCCACCGAAGCCATGCTTAAGGAGGCCACCGCCCTTTGCTCGGTCCAGCACCCCCACATCGTAACTGTTTTCGATGCGGGGGTGGATAAAGATGGTCCCTACGTCGTCATGGAACTTCTCTCCGGTCGCACCATCGATGAAATGATCGAACGCGGCACGCTCACCTTTGAGGACTTCCGCGAAGTTGCCGTGCAAAGCCAGGAAGCCCTCATCGCCGCGCAAGCCCTCGACCTTGTCCACCGTGACATCAAGCCCACCAACCTCATGGTGACCTGGCTACCCAGCGGGCGTTTTCAATTGAAGCTGGTTGATTTTGGCCTCGCAAAATTTTCCCCAAAGCCCTCGCTCCAAACCATCTCCCATAGCGACGCCGTCTTCGGCTCTATCCACTTTATGGCGCCCGAGCAATTCGAGCGTATCCCTCTTGATAAGCGCACCGACATGTATTCGATGGGCTGCGTTTACTACTACGCTCTGTCCGGGCGCTACCCCTTCGATGGCAAAACCGCTCCGCAAGTGATGAACGCCCACCTCCAGCACGAGGTCATTCCTATCTCCGAACTCCGCCCTGATCTTCCGGCGTGGGTTTCCGACTGGGTCATGTGGCACATTGCCCGCCCAATGGAAGATCGACCCGGTGATGCCCGTGAATCTTTAAAAAAATTCCTTATGAGTGAAAACAACCCCACAGACGGAACTCCCGAGGTTCCCTCAGATCCTTCTCAAGCAGCCCCTGCTCCCGAATCCGGCACCCCTCTGGTCAATCCCCAGGGAGTAACCGGACCGGTGAGTACGACGACTGCTCCACAGCCCATTCAACCGCCCGCCGGTCAGGCTCCGTCCATCCATACTGCAGCCCAACAGGTCCAAGCCACTCCAGCTGCACCCCAAGCCACTCGCCCCAAGCTACTCATCCCCGGACAGGCGCCAGCACCTGCGGCCCCCGCTCCCCTCGCCCCTCCACCTGAAGCAGCCGCTCCTGAGCCTGTGGCACCAACTCTGGTTCAACGTGCCGCCCCAGCACCCATTGCCCCAGCCGCCAACCCTCTTATAATACCAGTCACACCAGCACCAGCACCCGCTCCAGCACCCGCTCCAGCACCCGCTCCAGCACCCGCTCCAGCACCCGCTCCAGCACCCGCTCCAGCACCCGCTCCAGCACCCGCTCCAGCACCCGCTCCGGTTCCCGTAGCTCCTCCGGCCGCGGCACCTCCAGTCCAATCTGTCGTCCCCGCGCCGCAGATCACTGTCCCTTTGATCGGAACTCCAGCCGTTCCGCCTCAACCCGTAGCTCCCGCTGCCCCAGCCAATCCTCTCTTGGTTGCCAGAGCCGCGCCTTTGGCTGCCGCTCCACCAGCCCAACCGGCCGCTGCCCCTGTTTTCCCACTCGGTGCCCCTCCTCAGCCAGCCCAACACCCAGCCGGTGTCGGAAATGTTGGTGGAGTAGGCGTAGGCTCGCTTTCCCAGTCTGGACAAGGAAAGAGCATGAGCAATGCCGTCAAAGGAATGATCGCGGCAGCTCTTGTGGCCGGTCTCATCGTTGCGGGAGTCATCTACGCTGGCAAATCAGCGACAAACGACCAAATCAAACGTCTCAACGAGATTACCGCCGTCTTTAAAGATAAAGACAATCCTCCCGAGGAAATCGATCTTTCAGGCGACGACGTTCAGATGCTTCTTGATAGTCTTTCCACCCTCGGAGCAAAGGAGAAAGGTGAACGTGCCACCTATCTCCAAGCTCTCAATATCGGAAAAGCAACCGACGGCACTGACATCAGCGAAAAGGTCGCATCCTATGCCAAGGACATATCCATGGATTCCGGCCTTCGTATCAAGCTGTTCCAGCTTGTCGGAGCAAGGGGGGATGAAAGCGCTTTGTCCTCGCTGATCGAATACGCCAGCAAAACCGATGAATCCGGGCCCGGCCTAGCCGCTCTCAACGCAACCAAGAAAATGGCCTCGACTTCAAACTTCGAAAGCCTTCTTTCCATCATTACGACATCTTCCAATTCCTCGATCAAAAACTCGGCGGTGGGCATCTTAAGCAACGTGGTCCGCAAATCGGAAAACCCTTCAGCCTTTTCCAAGGGAATGGTCGGAACTTATAAAAACACTTCGGATGAAGACTCGAAGGTCGCACTCCTTCGCCTCATGGGATCCGCGGGTGGCGACGAGGCAGCCTCGCTCGTAAAGGTAAGCCTCGAAGGAGACAATCCCAAGATGAAAGTCGCTGCGGTCTATGCCCTCCGTAACTGGCCCGATGATTCCCAATTCGACACCCTCTTCGAATACACCTCTGAAGAGGAAGACGACCGCCTCCGTCGCGAGGGGTTCACCGCCCTCATCGAATTCCTCAAGGACGGACCTAAAATGGACGAAGACGACCTGGCGATCTACTGGAGCGACGTCGCCGGAATTGCCACTGGAGATACCGAGCAACGGTTCGTCATCGACTCCATGGTTTCACAAAACGGAGCCTGGGCCGACGATATCCTCGACTACTTCATCGAAGATGGTGACTCCGAAAGGGTTCAAGCCCGTGCCGAAGACGCCAAGGATAAGCACGCCGAGCGAATGACACGAGCCAAGCGAAGCGGTGCTTCTTCCGATGCCGAAGATGCCCCCGAAGAAGAGAAGACTTCAGACGAAGACGAGTAACTCCATCCTATCACACCTTCTAAAGAGGCGGCCCTCATCGGTCGCCTTTTTTTACTAGCTGTGCTTCACTCCTGATCATGAAAAAAATCATCATTCTCCTGCCCTTGATCGCAAGCTTATCATCGTGCCAACCTGAGGAGAAAAATGCCCAGTCAAACGAACAGGAGAAATCCAAAGCAACACCGGATCCCGATCCGACCTCTCGTGATGGCATTGCCAGACTTCGGGCAATCAATGAGGCGGCCCAGGAATCTTCCACCTCCTCAGTGGGAGTTCTTTTTTCAAAAGAGGACATCCAGCTGATCCTGATAACGCTTCAAGAGAAAGATCTCCAGGCTCTTTCCAAAAGTGACAAGGTGACCTTGCAACAAGCACTCTTCCTTGGAGCGACCACCGATGGGAGCGACTTGGATCAGATCCTCCTCGACAAAGTTCGCGACTCGATAGACGCCGATCAATCCTACCGAACCATGCTCCTTCAAATCATCGATGCCCGGAAAAAGCTAAACAAAGAATAGATCGTCATGGCTGAATTCATCCCCCTCATTCCCCCGCTTGTCGCGCTGGTTCTGATCTTGATCACGCGACAGGCCGCGCTTTCTCTTTTCGCTGCAACCCTCGCCGGCGCCTTCCTCCTCGCAGGTCCCTCCCCCATTCTCGCCATCCGGTGCCTCTTTGAGGATCACCTTTTTCCAAAAATTGGAAACAGTAGTTGGAATCTGAGTGCCATCATCTTCACGTTTACTTTGGGAGCCTTTGCCACCCTCCTTGAAAAAGGAGGAGGCTTCACCACCATCCTCAATCGCCTTCTTGCCAAAGAAGGCCGTGACCCAAAAAAGAAGCTCCTTTTTGGAGTGTATGGCCTCGGCCTCCTTTGCTTTTTCGACGGCCTCGCCAATGCCGTCCTTCTCGGAAGGGTCGCTCGCCCCCTCACAGACACATTAAGAATCTCACGTCAATTTTTGGCTTACGTCATCGACTCAACCAGCGCCACCGTCGCCTGTGTCGCCTTCATCTCAACCTGGATCGCCACCCAACTGTCTTTCATCAAAGATAGCCTCGTTGACGCCCCTTTTGAGGTCAACCCCGCCGCCCTTTTCTTCAACTCGATTCCAGCAAATCCATACTGCTTACTTAGTCTTCTCCTGATTCCTCTGGTCATTTTCAAAGCTTGGCACCTTGGCCCCATGAAGAATGCTCAACCGGTGCCTCTGGATGATTCCCACAATATGCCCGAAGCAGGCTCGCCCTTTCTAGCCTTGATCCCTCTGGCTGTCCTGGTGCTCACCCTTCCAGCCTTTATCTACCTCTGGCAAGACGGTAGCGATTGGTCCTGGCAGAATGCCTTCACCTCAGATGGCGTCCCCTACGCCATGGTCGCAGCAGGATTCGTGGCACTCGCCGCAGCCTACCTTTGCTTTCCAAAAAGGCGACGAAAGGAAGC
>Ga0308005_10000088_pt1 | contig 32062 bp, 32 predicted proteins | sample Neamet67_FD_203142 | JGI IMG/M metagenome (GOLD analysis project Ga0308005, IMG submission 203142) | Marine microbial communities from water near the shore, Antarctic Ocean - #67 | ecosystem: Environmental > Aquatic > Marine > Unclassified | place: Southern Ocean | collected 2014-06-07 | reverse complement strand
AGAAGACACGGCTTTATCTTGAGGAAATCAAACCGAAGGAGGATGGCAAGGAACTTGATGAGTTTGAGATGGTGAGGGCCGGGAAAGTTGTGGAGTTTGAATTCAGCGCGCAAGTTTCGCATTTTCAGGGAGGCAAAAAGTGCCTATTCCCGCCGGGACCTTTTAAGCGGTCCCAGTCGTTATGACCGGCCAATTCGGTTCTGCTGAAATCAAACGCATTTTCTGTGTTTGAAAAAGGAAAGGGATTCATCAAGGAGAAAAAGACCTATTACTCCGCAAAAAAAGGCTGATTTATCAGGTCATGGAATTGACCAAGATGACGAAAGGCGGGGAGTAAGAGCTACCCACGTGGGTGGAAATTCTTGTGGACTGCTTTCAGGCGTTTTTGATCAACGTGAGTGTAAATCTGTGTCGTCGCGATATCTGCATGACCGAGTAGTTCCTGAATGACACGAAGGTCAGCCCCGTTCTCGAGGAGATGGGTGGCGAAGCAATGCCGCAGAAGGTGGGGATAGATATTTTGCTCAATTCCGGCTTGCTGGGCACGTTCCTTCACGATTTGACGAACGCGGTCGGGTGAGAGGGGCCCCCCACGCACCGAAAGAAAAATGTGAGAGGATGTTTTCTTCGTGATCAGATTTGACCGCTCCCCGGTGAGGTAGTTGTCGAGGGCCTTGAGGGCCCTGCCTCCGACCGGAACGAGCCGGGTTTTGTTGCCCTTGCCAGTGATGCGGAGGAAGTGGTCTTCTTGATCAAAATACTCTAGTCGGGCTCCGCAAATTTCGGAAAGGCGGAGGCCTGAAGCATAAAACAGCTCGAGGAGTGCGAGGTCGCGTTTCCCTAGCTTTTTCTCCGAATCGATTGAGCCAAGGAGATTTTCGACGGTTTGTTGGTTGAGCGTCTCCGGGAGTTTTGCGGAGGTTTTGGGCGAAAGCAGGGGCTCGGCAGGGTCAATTTCGATACCGTGGCGCTTTTGGAGGAAGCGGAAAAAAATCTTCAAGTGGACCACCGCGATCCGGAGTGAGGAAGCATCGAGTTCCGTTTTTCGTAAATCCCCAAGAAAGGCGGAGAGTTCATCAGTCCCCAGATCACGCCATTCTCTGTGGTCGTTTGTGGTAGCCCATTCGAGAAGCTTGTCGAGGGTTTGTCGGACGGAGAGTTGGTAGGCTGTTGAAAGTCCGCGCTCGGTGGCGAGATAGAGGATAAAACTGTCGACCTTAAACTCCATGTCGATCAGGAGGCGAGACAGCCGGGGCAGTTTTGCACCGAGTGGCCGGGGGAAATCTCAGTGAGTTGGGGGGCGTTAGTGGTCATGCAAAGCGATGAGTCACCAAGAGTATTGCGGGGTTGGAAAGAGCAGGCCGAGGGCGGGATGTTGAGATTCGGCGGCAGCCCCGGAATGGTGTAGAGCTTCTCACCCTTTTCGTGCATAGCGGGAATACTTTTCAGAAGCGCTCTTGTATAAGCATGACGCGGTTGGGCGAAGAGGTCTTTGGCCGTGGCCGACTCTACAACGCGGCCGGCATACATCACATTCACTTGGTCGCAAGCCTGTGAGACAACACCAAGGTCGTGGGTGACGAGAATCACGGCAGTTCCAAGAGTTTCTTGTCGGTTTTTGATGAGGTCGAGAACCTGCTTTTGGACGGTTACGTCGAGCGCGGTGGTGGGTTCGTCGGCGATAAGAATCTCGGGGCGGGTGATGAGCGCCATCGCGATCATGACACGCTGGCGCATTCCACCTGAGAACTCGTGAGGATAGGACCTGATGCGCTTTTCGGCCTGGGGAATTCCTACCTCTTCGAGCGCTTCGATGGCGCGGTGGAGAGCTGGCTTTCCTTTCATTCCCTCGTGGAGTTCCAGAGGTTCGGTGAGCTGGGAAGAAATACGCAGAGCCGGATTGAGGCAGGTCATGGGGTCTTGGAAAATCATCGAGATCTTCTTGCCACGGATTTTTCGGAGACTCTTTTCGTTGGCCTGCAAGAGGTCGGTGCCTTCAAAAATGGCCGAGCCGCTGTGGATTCTTCCCGGAGGCTGTGGGATGAGACCGAGAAGTGAATAGCAGGTTACGGATTTTCCTGACCCTGACTCTCCGACGATACCAAGCGTTTCTCCCTTCTCGAGGCTGAAGGAAACATCCTCGACCGCATGGACGATGCCGTTTCGAGTGTGGAAGCGGGTGGTGAGATTTTTGACGTCGAGCAAGGCCATACTGATGGATGAAACATGCCGCCAAAGAGAGGGAAGCGAAAGTAAAAAGCCATCGAGCCACTTACCAAAGATTGAGGGTGCGAAGGTCTCGGTTCCTAAATTCGGGATCTGGTTCGTGGCGGTGGCATCACGATTTCAGGTAAGTGGATCACGGCATCTTGTGATGGAGGGAGCGAAGGATGCCAAGGCGCTCAGAGTGATCAAAGCTCAGGAAGGTTGGTTCTACGGAAATTTTTCTAGGAGGAGGGGACGCTCACAGGTGCTCCGCAAGGATTTTGCGGATCGGAGTCGCGATGGGGAGAGTGAGGAGGTCGCTGATCAGTTGGTATTTCTCACCGGAGATCAGGTGTGCGGGTTTCACTCGATAGAGGGATAGGCTCACCTTGTGGTTGGTAATGACGTAGCGGTGTTTGCTTAAGGGTGAAAGGTGGGAATAGTCTTCAGCAGCTCGAAGGGGGAGTTTCCAAAACCCTTTGCGGCGTGAATCGTGGCCGGGGGAGAGGAGGATTTTATCATCTTGAATCCAGAGCAGGGCGTGTTCCTCGACTGTGATGAATTTTTTCCGGGGCTTTTTGATTGGAAGTCTTTCCGGGGTTTCAGTTTTACAAAAATCCCTGACAGGGCAGATGAGACAGGAGGGGGAGCGTGGGGTGCAAAGAGTTTGGCCGAGCTCCATGAGAGCGGAGTTGAAGAGGCGGGGGTTTCTGTGATCAAGAAGGTCACCGGAATATTTCCAAATAGCTTTTTGTCCATTAGTGGAGTCGATCGGCAGGTGTTGATCGAGGAGTCGGGAAATTACGCGAGCGATGTTGCCATCAACAATGGGTGAGGGTTGGTTGAAGGCGAAGCTGCTCACTGCCCCGGCAGTGTAGCGTCCGATGCCGGGAAGGCTTTCGAGGGTGGAGGCATGCCGGGGGAATTTTCCATTGAACTCATCGAGGATGAATTGAGCGGATTTCTGAAGATTTCGGACACGGTTGTAGTAGCCGAGCCCCTCCCAGGCCCGGAGAATTTTCTCCTCAGAGGCAGCGGCGATGGTCTCGATATCGGGGAATTCTTCGAGGAATTTTTCAAAGCGCTGGTGGGAGATGACTGAGGCGACGGTAGTTTGCTGCAGCATAATCTCCGAGACGAGAATAGCCCATGGATCGGTCGTTTCGCGCCAAGGATAGGATTTGGAATTTTCGGAAAACCACTTGAGTAGGGAGTTTCTAAAAGCGCGAATGTTTTTGAGCGGATGGCGTCGAGCAGAGGGTTTTTCCATAGGGTGGTTTGACCCTAAAAGGGCGTCGGTAGGAGGCGAGGGGAAATTCTTCAGGGATTGCTCCCTTTTAAGAAGCTGAATTTTTGCTACAAGAAAAAGGCCAATGTCGCTCACCAGTTACACCCTATCTCTCACCCCAGCTCAGGTCTCGAAACTCAGGAAGTGTCTTGAACGGGATGGATTCGAGTTTCAGGAAAAACAATACGCCGTTTTCTCGGGGAAGAAGGGGAAGCTGAATGTCACAGTTTACGAAAAGGGGCCGAAGGTTTTGGTTCAGGGGAAGGAAACCGAGGACTTTATTAAGTTTACTCTGGAACCGGAGGTGGTGGGAGAGGCCCGGTTGGGATACGAGGAATATTGGCAGGCTGAGATGTTTGAGCCGCACTTTGGGGTCGATGAGAGTGGAAAGGGGGATTATTTCGGGCCGATTGTGGTTGCGGGAGTTTATACCAATCGAGAAATTGCACGAGCCCTAATAGATGCCGGGATCATGGATAGTAAACGAATAGGATCGGCAAAGAGAATTCGAGAGTTGGCAGCCATCATTCGCAGAGAAGTTGGAACCGGGTTTAAAGTGATTCGGTGGGCTCCGGCACGATACAATGAGCTCTATGAGAAGTATCAAAACATCAATCGCATGCTTGCCCGGGGGCACGCGGCGGTCATTGACGACCTCGCGCGCCGTTTGCCAGGGTGTCCGAGAGTTCTCTGCGATCAATTTTCCAAGGCTCCTCTGATCTCGAGGGAGTTGGAAATGAGAAAAATTGACATCAATTTGGAAGAAAGAACCAAAGCTGAGAGCGATATTGCCGTGGCGGCGGCCTCTATTCTTGCCCGCGAAAGTTTTGTTGATTGGATGGAGTTGGCTTCAGAAAAGCTTGAGATCGATTTGCCTTATGGCGCGGGTGTTGGAATCGTCGAAGCGGCCCGCGATTTTCTGAAAAATCGGGAGCGGGGGCAACTTTCGAACCTTTGCAAGTTACATTTCCGGACAACACAACTTATTTTTGATCAAGATTCATCAGAATAATGTATCAAATTTAGCAAGAGCTTTTGACAGGTAGGGATGAAGCGTTAGCGTATAAAAAATCCTAACATGGCAAATTTTACAAAAAAAGAGATCATCCAAGAAGTGAGCGACAAACTCGGCATTACCCAGACCTTCTCATCCAAGATGCTTCATTTGGTTGTAGACATCGTGACTCGCGAATTAGCCAGTGCCAATAATGTTGTGATTCGTGATTTTGGAACCTTTGAAACAAAGGTCGCGAAAGGGCGTCCCGGACGTAATCCAAAGGACCCTAGTAAGACGATTCCAATTCCAGATCGTGCCGTGGTGAAGTTTCAGGTTGGCAAGGCTCTTAAGGAAAAGGTGGCTCGCACTCTTCCCGAAATCAAAGCTCGCGACGAGAAATAAGATGAAGGCTCTGGCAATACCCGGCCTTTTGTCGCTTGTTATCGCTTCTTTTCTCTCATCCTGCGGGTCCCACGATTACAAAGGATACCAAACTCGGAGTTACACGATCCGGGGTGAACACTATCGGCCGATACCGGTCGATGATGCCCTGTCTTACTCGGAAGAGGGCATTGCTTCGTGGTATAATGAGAGCAAATTCTTTGGCTTGATTCGTGGGAACACTTCGCTCGGAGAGCGGGTGGGGCGTTTTGATATTTCGGGAGCGCACAAAACGCTGCCATTACCATGCTGGGTCAAAGTGACCAATTTGGAAAACGGAAAGACCTTGAAAATGCGTCTCAATGATCGAGGGCCGTTCATTCCTGGACGAATCATTGATGTGACTCCACGAGCGGCATCAAAATTGGGTTTCAGGGAAAAAGGCCTCACCCGGGCACGGGTGGAGGTTTTGAGTGTGGGTGATGGCAAGTATCAGCGGAAAGCTCCGGGGGAAGGTCGTCGATGGTTTTGGCCGTTTTCGTGAAGCGTTACTTGAGGTTCGCGTGGGAAGGTCTCATTCTTCGCAGGCATGCTCCGCTCCCTCATGACGATTTCCGGGTTCACTTTGATGAGCCGGATTCTAGGTGTGGTTCGCGATATCTTGATCGCAAGGTTTGTGGGGACCGGTGTGGTGGCTGATGCGTTCTTTGCGGCTTTCAGATTCCCCAATATGTTTCGCCGGATTTTTGGCGAGGGGGCGTTTAATGCGGCCTTTGTTCCGCTTTTTGGGAAAAGGATGGCAGCTGATGGACGCAATTCAGCGATGGTCTTCGCCAACAATGCGTTTACGATTCTTTTTGGGGTCTTGAGCGTCTTTACGCTTCTCGCGATACCTCTGATGGCGGCAATCATGTTGGTAGTTGTGCCGGGCTTTTTACCGAAGGTGGACGAGACTCTGAGCTCAGAGGTTACGGAGTTTCGAGTGCCTCTGCGAGGGGCCAGGGCTGTCTATGTGGAGGTTGAAAAAGGATCGGTGGACTTTCGATCGCTAAATTTAGTGGAGAGAGGAGACCCGTCCTTTTTCAAGGTTCTTGGAGAGGTTTTTGGCGGAGAGGTGCAAGCGGTGGGCGAGGGGGTGACGCTGGCGTCAGTGATTGATGAAGGGCTGAAACGGAAGGGGGAGGTCGAGATTAAGAAAGGGGATTCCGACGAGGAGAAGGAGAGGCAGTTCCAGGCGGCCAGAGAGCGGATATTTAAGGATAATCACTGGCAGCCGTCAGATTCGGGATTGTTGCGAGTTTCTTTACCGGAGGATCACGATTTTGCAGTTTTTGAGGGGGCGGTGTCGGGTTCGGGAACGATGAAGGTCTACAATAACGACCCGGGGGCATACGACCTCACGGTGAGACTCTCGCAGATCACTTTTGTCTACCTGCTTTGTATGGCACTGGTGGCGCACTTAAGCGGAGTGTTGACCACGCTCAAAAAATTCGCGGCGCCGGCGTTTTCTCCCGTCCTGCTAAATATCGTGTTTTTATGTGGACTGCTCTTTGTAGTGCAGTTTGTGGAGTGGAAGGGGGTTGCTCTGGCCTGGTGTGTTGCGATTGCGGGTTTCTTGCAGTTGGGTGTTTTATGGTGGGTGTGTTTGCGGGCTGGCTTACCGGTGGCGTTGCAGAAGCCGGTCATCGATCCCGGTTTCAAGAGGCTTCTCGTTTTGATGGGTCCGGGGGTTTTGGCGGCGGGAATTCAACAAATCAATCTGCTCATTGGGGGAATTGTGGCTTCGTTCCAACAAGGAGCTATTTCCTTTATTTACTATGCTGACCGCATTTACCAGCTGCCGCTTGGTATGATTGGGATTGCATTTGGTATGGTATTGCTTCCCGAAATCACGAGGTTGTTGAATAGCGACAAGGAGGAAGAGGCAAGAGCAACGATGGTGAACGGTCTTGAATTCGCGATGATCGTGACGGTTCCCGCTGCTATTGCGTTGATGGTGATTCCGTGTGAGATCGTCTCGGTGCTTTTTGAACGAGGCGACTTCACCGCGGCAGACTCCCTGCAAACTGGGCGGGCGCTGGCCGCCTTCGCGGTTGGATTGCCAGGCTACGTGTTGATCAAAGTCCTGCAGCCAGGGTTCTTTGCACGTGAGAATACAAAGTCCCCAATGTGGATGGCGGGTGTCACCGTGCTTGTGAATATTTTCTTTAGCCTGGGGCTCTTTCCGTTTTTTGGACATGTCGGAATTGCGATTGCGACTTCGATTGCGGCTTGGGTCAATGTGATCTTGCTATGGGTGGGATTGAGAGGATTTGTGACTCTGGAGCGGGAGAATTGGCGTCGATTGGGGGGCATGGTGATTGCCAGCGTGGTGATGGCGGTCGCTTTACTTGTGGCGAAATCGCTAATGTCGAGTTGGCTTGAGGCCGAGGGGTTTTTGAGAAAAACGGGGGCAACCGCCATCCTGATTGGGTTCGGCGCAACCGTTTATGGTTTGGGAGTATTTCTGCTGAAAGTAACGAGTCTCTCGGAGCTAAAATCTGCCTTTCGTTGATCGCGGTTTGCAGGACCTTCGAAAGGGGGTAGTTTGATCTCGAAATGAACAAGGGGATTTTGCTTCGGGGAACCATCGTGCTGGGGCTGATCTGGGCGATTGTTTGGAGTGTGATGGGCTGGAGTGGTAGTCAGAAAGCGACTCCGCAAAAGGTAGTGGAATTGATTGTGGATGGGACATTTGAGGATTGGTCGGATGAGAATCCGTCCGGATTTCCAGAGACACGGAAGAAGGAACGATTGAAGAGTCTGGACGAACTGGGAGAGGTGATAAATCGACTTGATCTACGCCAATTTGAACAGGTGGAAGAGAGCGGTGACGTGACATCCCTTTCTCTACTGCTAAGCGCGGAGGAGAAAATGCACTTTGCCGATCTGGTCGTTTTTAAAAGGACTGCGGCTTTTATGAATGCTCTCGACAAGATGGAACCGGATGAACGAAAGGAGACCATTGACCGCGCGGTGAAGGCCTTGACGAGAGGTGATAACATGGAGGCTCTGGACAAGCTGATGACACAGAATCCAGAAGTGATCGATGAGATCGCAAACAAGGGAATGAGAGCGTTTTATCAAGAGGCTTCAGCAGAGACAAAGATGGAGCTGTCACCATTTTTAAATGCTGTTGGTAAAGTGGTGCAGGGGTTTGAACAACCGGGGAGAAAAGGTCTATGAGGAGGGGGTTTGCCATGACGGAGTTGTTGGTGACGGCGGGGATCGTGATTACCCTAGCGGGGATTTCCTTTCCCATTGTGAATGGAATACGTGGAAAGGCTCAACAGGCGTCGTGTCTTAACCAACTGCGTGGATTGGGAGCGGGGCTTGAAGGGTATCTGGGTGACAACGGGAATTTCTTTCCCGATATCAAGATGGGTCGCAAGTCGCATGTGGGCGGCAAGAACGTGCTCGAGGAAATTTTGTTACCCTATGTCGGCGGGTCGGAGGACTTCGAATGTCCGGCGGACCATGAACATTTTGACAAGACGGGGTCGAGTTACTTTTGGAATGATCATGCCAGTAGGAGACGCAAGAGCACAGTAATCATGTTCGGATCGGATTCAACGGAATCTCAGATCCCCTTGATTCATGACAAGGAGGCGTTCCATGGAGATGAGGACGGGACGAATTTTTTATTTATGGATATGTCTGCGGGCAGGGATGTGAACTTCGATGTGGATACCGAGTGATGCTCAGCGTTCGAAATTTGACAAAGAAATTTGGAGGTAATGAGGCCTTGAAAGGCGTCTCTTTCGAGGTTGAACGTGGCGAGATCTACGGGCTTTTAGGGCACAATGGCGCTGGGAAGAGCACGACGCTGGGGATTATTTTAAGCATGGTGGCAGCGGGAAGCGGTGAGGTGATGATTGATGGGGTTTCGGTTCAAAAAAATCCTCGCAAGGCTCTGCGAAAAGTTGGTGCGATTTTTGAGTCACCTGCCTTCTACGACTATATGAGTGGATGGGAGAACCTCCGGGTGCTGGTCGGGTTGAGCGGTCCTTTTGATGCCAAGATCGCAAAGGAAATCGTTGAGCGAGTCGGTTTGTCGAAGCGGATTCATTCCAAAGTGGGGACCTATAGTCATGGGATGCGGCAGAGGTTGGCATTGGCCCAGGCTTTGCTTCCGGAGCCCGAGATTCTTCTGCTCGATGAGCCGACCGATGGGCTGGATCCGGAAGGGATCAAGTGGTTTAGGGATTTTGTCTTGGGATTGCGTGAAGAAAGAGGGATGACGGTGCTTTTTAACTCACACCTTCTTTCCGAAGTTGAGCAGATGTGTGATCGGGTTTCCATCATAAGGGAGGGGGAGTTGGTTTATGAAGGTGCGGTGCATGATCTTCGAGATGATCGGCCGGGTATGCGATTGGGAGCAACGCCGCCCGAGACCCTGGCACATGTCGTGGAACGATTTGGAGGAGAGAAGATGCCGGGCGGGCGATGGGTCTTTCCGAAGGAAACAAGGATTTGCGAGGTGGTGTCTTCGCTTGTGAATGCCGGGGCGGAAGTGAGCGAAGTGACTCCGGTACGGCGGTCGCTTGAAGATGTTTATTTGGAATACAGCAGACTGAGTGAGGCATGATGTTTTTGCACCAACTGAGAGGCGAGCTCCGGAAGCTTTTTGCCCGTAAAAGAACCTATATTGGTTATGTGGTCTTCCTCGTGTTTGAGGCCCTTCTCCTGACCCTTTGGGTTCACGTGGGGCGGGATCAATTCGAAGCGCTTGCAAAACGAAATTTTGTGCCGGTTGAACTCCTCTCTTCATCTCTGACGGCGACATACTGGATCATGGGTTTCAGTATGTTTTTACTTGGGTCGATTTATTTCGCCCTCGTCTCAGGAGACATTGTGGCGAAGGAGACGGAGGACGGAAATATGCGAATGGTGCTATCCCGTCCCGTTTCAAGACTGCGTATTCTTATCCTGAAGTACTGCGCGGTGATTATCTACACGGTGACCTTTGTCATTTTTGTTGGAATTACCGGTTACAGCATGGCGCTTTTGGCAATGGGAGCGGAAGGTGGGCTTTTTATCTGGAACCCGGACATGCAGATTCTCGCGATTTATCCGAATCGTGATGAGGCATTTTGGAGGCTCTTTATGGGAGCGTGCTTTATGGGTTTAAGCATGTGTGTGGTTTCGTCGCTGGGTTTCTTCTTCTCCTGTCTCAAAATCAAGCCAGCGGCAGCTTCGGTGATGGCTCTGAGCGTTTTCTTCATCGACTTTGTACTGCAGAACATTCCTTTTTTGGCTGATTACAAGGATGTCTTTATCACCTATCGGATGGCGAACTGGGTCTATGTCCTGCAGGAGCAAATTCCTTGGGCACGAATCACCGAGAGCTATTCAATATTGATGGGGCTCAATATCACCCTGTTTACGATCGGGTGGATGGTCTTCCAATCGCGGGACTTTAAGACGTAGGTGGGGGAGCGATTCATGGGGCTGAGACTGTGGAAACGATAGCTTCGAGTAATAGTGAGTCATCGCCTTCGAAGATGAAATCTCCATTGACTCCCCGAAATTTTAATTTCTCTTGCTCAGTTTTGATTATGTAGGCAGAGGAGGGGGCATGCTTTTTCAGGATCTTCATGTCTGGCTTGATGAGACTCCACGTTCGGGGGCCGAGAATATGGCGGTTGATGAATGGTTAATGCAATCTGTGGGAGAGGTTCCGTTTTTACGGATATACTCGTGGGACGGAGACTGGGTGAGTTTGGGGTATTTTCAGAGCCTTGTTGATGCTAAGGAGCTCTTTGGGAAAGTGCCTCAACTTGTCCGACGCTGGACTGGTGGAGGGATCGTCGATCACCGGGAAGATTTGACCTACACGCTTGCTATTCCGCGAAGTGAGGAGTTGGCGTCAAGGCGGGGCAACGAGAGTTACGGTGCGATTCACCGAGAGATTTCCCGTTGTTTGGGAGAAGGGGGGATTGGATGCCAATTGACCCAGGAGGATTCGCAAAACGATTCGGCGGCTTGCTTCGAAAGACCGGTTGCATGGGATCTGCTTGGCGATGATGGCACCAAGTTGGCCGGGGCGGGACAACGGCGCACCCGCTGGGGGATTTTACATCAGGGGAGCGTGGTGGCAACCGAAGGGGCTCTCGATGGGCTGGGTAGTTTTCTGAGTGAGACTTGCGAATCACATGAGCCGAACGAAACTATGATTTGGACTCAAATGGCGGTCAAGTATGCTTCGAAGGGTTGGCTGGCAAGAGTCCCCTAAGGAGTTGTCTTTTCTCGTTTTCACGGCGAGACTGCTTTCACCCCGATGACTCACTCGACGTCCCGACGTGACTTTGTTGTAGCCCTGCTGATTGCAGTATGGGCGCACGCGGGGCTGTTTTTTGTCTTTGTCATGCTTTTGGTGTTCGACCTAATTGCGGCTCGAGTCATCGAGGAAGATCCGGAGCCAAAAAAGAAAGATCGGCCCATCAAGATGCAGATAGTCTATGAGGAGGAGACCGGAGATCCGACCGCAGTGGTGGCTCAGCCACTTTCTCTCGAGGAAGAAAAAATTGCGGAGCCCGAGCCTGTGATACCCGACCAGCCGGCCTTTGTTCGAACCAGTGAGAAACAGACTTCCTCTGAAACCCCGGATGAGACCGATCTCATCGGGGAACGAAATACAATAGCCACGAGCGATGAGGGCGCCGTTGTAGGAGATGAAAAGATGACGGCGCTTGCCGGAGAAATGGAGAAGAATGATGTGAAGACTTTCAATTCTGATTTTTCTGACGGAGAGAGAGCAGGGCCCAAGGAAGGGTTGGAAGAAGCTATGGACACGGGAAAGGGAGAGGCTGAAGTGAACGAGGAGGCGCTGGCGGCGACAGATCCACAACCCGAATCCTTTGAAGAGCCACTCCCGGAGATGGAAGAGGACCTCCCAAAACCCAAAAAGGACCCATTGGTTTCGATCGACGCTGCGCTTGCTATTTTGGAGGAGGCTATTGGTGACGAGAAGAAGGAAGATCTTAAGAAGCCATCGGAAAAGATCGAAGAGACGATGCCTGAAAAACCGGCAAAAAATCAGCAAGAGGCTTCGAATCAGGATGGTGGCTTCACTCCCAAGACTCGAAAAACTCGGGTTGCGGGGGTTTTAAGCGCCGACGGTGAAGGGTCACTCAATGTGGCGGACACCCCGGCCGGGCGTTATCAGGCGAATCTTCTAAAGAAACTCGAGATCGAGTGGCAGATGGAAAATATCCGGAATCGGTCGCTCCTAGCACCGGGGAACGTCACGCTTTATTTCACTATTGACCAGAAGGGGAAAGTTTCGCGCCAAAAGCGTGTCGCGATGGTGGGGGCCTCGGGAACCCAGTGGGGGATGATCCTCAGAGCGCTCAATGGAGTGCAAATCCCCCCAATGCCGAAGGCAGTTATCAACGATCTGGATGGGGACGTGCTTGAGTTAATCGTGACTTTCAACTACTAGAACCTCTTCATGAACTTTTCCGAGGCTTTCGAAACTACCTTGAACTTTTTTCGCCAAGGCGGCTTCTTTATGCTGCTTCTTGGACTCTGTTCGATCGTGGCTCTGACTGTGATTTTCATGAAGTCGATTGGCTTGATGCGATCGAAAATTCTCCCCGATCGTCTTGGTTCCGAGGTTGAGCGATTCGAAGATCATCTTGAAGCCGGAACGATTGGGAACTTGCAAACTGAGTTTGCCCTTGAGGAGAATTCGCTTTCCCGTCTCTGTTCGGTGGCACTCCGTAACGCGGGACGCACCCAGGGTGAGGTTCAGGAAGCGGTGCAGTCGTCAGCACGGGAAGAGATTGTCCGTATGAATGCGGGAATGTCGGCGCTTGAGGTCGTTATCACGATTTCGCCTCTTCTTGGTTTGCTCGGAACAGCGAGTGGATTGGTGACGGCATTTTCGGACTTTGATGACAAGGAAAACATCCGGACCGGGATTGCGACGGCTTTGAGTACGACGATCGTTGGAATTGCGATTACGGTTCCTGCTGTGATCGCACAGAGTATTTTTAGCCGTAAAATCGAGCTCCTTTCCGCGCGACTGGAAGTTCTTTTGGGGCGGGTTGTTTCAGCCTGCCATCAACACGTTTTCTTCCGCGATAAATAAGCCCAGCTCTCCGTGGAATTCCACCGTCCCATTCGAAAACCAGTTTCGGTATCAGTCGTTCCCCTGATTGATATCTTGGTGACCTTGCTTTTCTTTTTCATCGTGACGATGAATGACCTCACTGAGAAAACGCCCCGTCCGGAGATTCAGGTGAATCTGCCTTCGGCACACTCGCTCGAGGTCAAGTCCACCGATGTGACGCGCTCTGTATTGTCGCTTGGAAAGGATGGGAGTGCCGAACTTGACGGGCTGAAAGTGACCGAGGGACTCCTCAAAGAGCATTTGATTGCCAATCTTGAAACTCGGCCCGGTCTGAAACTGGCCCTCCGTGTCGATCGCGGCTGTCCGTTCGCAGCGATTCTGTATTCACATAGTGCTGCCCTTGATGCGGGATATTCCGAAAAAGATATTTACTATCTCGTGGAAAAGCCGCAGTCCGGAGGCGAACTCTCTTCCCCATGATTCTGGATATCACCCAATATGGAAATCCCATTCTGCGAAAGAAGTGCCGGAAGGTCACGGAAGTGACCGAGGAATTGGAGAAATTGGGCGAAGATCTTATCGAGACCATGGTGAATGCCCAAGGGGTGGGGTTGGCCGCTCCGCAGGTTGAGCGGGATATTCAGATGGCGGTGGTTGATGTCTCGCATGATCCCGAGTGCCTCACTTACATGAAGGTGGATGGGAAAGAGGTCTCACTTGATGATTGGATGCCGCTTGTTTTTATCAATCCAGTCCTTGAATTAGGACCAACCAAGGAGTCGGCGACTGAAGGTTGCCTGAGCATTGACGGGATCAATGCGGAAGTTCGGCGATCGAGCGAAGTCAAAGCGACTCTTGAATTACTCGATGGTCGTAAGATCGTGGTTGAAGCCGATGGCTTGCTTTCCCGCGCCATTCAGCATGAGGCCGATCACCTGAATGGGATTCTTTTTGTCGATCGGCTATCTACCGCCGCGAAGGTCTCGATTCGACGAAAATTGAAACGGCTTAGTTTTTAGGGCACCTCCGGCAACCTTATTTCTAAAAGTGGAGCGAGATTTTCCCATCTCAGCGTTGTCCACGAACCTTATGAATCCCTTCAAAAGGATACTTGTCCGCCTTGATCTGACGATGGGGCACGGTTGACAGCATTGTTAGCAATCCTCCTGCAAAGATTAATACAGCCTCCGGAGGTTTCGATGCCATTGGAAGAACAAGCCTTCTGACGAGCTCCGACTTGCCCGGATCGAGGGTATCGGATCATACTCCAACCAAGATGGCAGACTGGAAGATCCGTATTGATGTCGGGGGAACGTTTACCGACGGCTGGGCTTTGACTCCGACTGCCGGTCAGATCCGTTGCAAGGTTCTTTCCTCGGGAGTGCTTCGAACCTCGATTCGATCGGTTGAGGACGGGTGGCTTGTTTGCGATCGTCCCCTCTCCACGCACGTGAAAGGGCTGGAGGGATTTCGGATTGGCCAGGCAGTGATCGAGGACTCCATTCCCAATCAGGGTCGTTTGAAGATCATGGGGGATTTTTATCCGGGACAAGTGATTGAACTTACCACCGATGAAGATGCTCCGGTCGTTGCGGCGAGGATTTTGACCGGAACCGCCCCGGGAGAGCTATTTCCTTGTTGTGAATTGAGGGTGGCGACCACTCGGGGGACAAATGCCTTGTTAGAAGGAAAGGGAGCTCCGGTTGATCTTTATACTACGGCAGGATTTGAGTCATTATTGGAGGTCAGAGACCAGAGGAGACCTGATCTTTTTGAACTTTCCCCGCAAATTGCAGTTCCGGTGACCCGAAAGGTTGTTGGCATTTCCGGGCGATTTGATCGGGATGGCACAGAGCTTGAACCTCTGGATGAATCAGTTCTTGAGGGGGAAGTTCCCGGTGATGCCATTGCGATCGCTTTGGTCAATGCAGACTGCGTTCCAACTCATGAGAAACGAGTGGCCGAGATTCTGCGCTCAAAAGGCGCCGAAGATATCAGTGTTTCCAGTGAAGTGGCACCGGTCATTCGTCTTTGGCCCAGGATGGAGACAGCTGTTGCAAACGCTTATCTCACTCCTGTCATGGGGCACTTTGTTTCGGGCCTCCAGGCGTCTTTGCCCGGGATGCCTTTGGCCCTCATGACGAGTGCGGGTCAGCTTAAAACGGCCGCGGATTTCCGACCGATCGATAGTCTTTTAAGCGGGCCGGCCGGCGGAATCGCGGGTGCGGCTGCTCTCGCAAGGGCTGCGAGTTTATCCCCGATTTTGACCTTCGATATGGGAGGAACGAGCACAGATGTCGCACGGATTTCCGGTGAGCCGGGCTATCGCTACGAACAGGAAGTGGGGCCGGTGAAAGTTCTTTCTCCGGCCGTGAAAATTGAAACGGTGGCCGCAGGTGGAGGTTCCATTTGTCAGTGGAGAAACGGTGGACTTGAAGTGGGGCCCGAGAGTGCCGGGAGTCAGCCAGGTCCGGCTTGTTATGGATGTGGTGGCCCGCTGACTGTGACTGATGTGAATCTTCTTTTGGGGCTGATGGATGAAAGTCGCGCTGATATTCCGTTGGATCGCAATGCTGCCGAATCCCGGCTGGGCGATCTTATTTTGGAGATTGGTGGTTTGGTTGATCGAGATGAACTTCTAGGTGGCTTGAGAAAGATTGCCATCGAGCATATGGCAGAGGCGCTTCGGCAGGTCTCGACACGGGAAGGATATGACTGTCGCGAGCATGCCCTGGTGGCCTTTGGCGGGGCGGGTCCGCAACATGCGTGTGCCTTGGCGAGAGAGTTGGGAATGAAAACAGTTCTCATCCCGGAGGATGCCGGACTGCTCAGCGCGTGGGGACTTCATCAGGCGGGAGATCGCGAATTGAGGGTTCGTCAGGTTTTGAAGCCACTCGATGATTCGGTGTCCGCTTTGATTCACGAACTCGCTGGAGGGCGTGCGATTCATCGCTGCCTCTTTGAGCTGCGTTTGCAAGGGCAGGATTCGTGTTTGGAAATCGAGACCGATGGAGAGGCCAATGAATTGGAATTGAGGAATGCTTTTGAAAAGCGATATCGTCATCTGTATGGTGATGCCCGTCCCGAGGATCGGGAAATTGAATGGGTGACCTTGAGGGTGGAATTGGTAGGGCGTTCGGAGAATCTGAAGGAGGAGACTTTTAAAAGAGGGGAATTTGTGGAGGAAGATCGGATAGAGCAGGATGGGTTCTCCACTTTGCTTCTCGAGAAAGGCTGGCGGATTCACCATGGATCAAGGGGATCGGTGAAACTCGATTGGGAGGGAGGAGATCAGGATGGCTTGGTGGCTCCGAGAGTCGTGGAAGCTGAACTTTTCCGTCGGCGTTTTGAAGGGATTGTGGAGGCGATGGGAGAGTTGCTTCGACGAACGGCTCTTTCGACAAACATCAAGGAGCGGCTCGATTTTTCCTGTGCGTTACTCGATGGGAGCGGACGTCTCGTGGTCAATGCTCCACATATTCCCGTTCATTTGGGAGCACTGGGTTTGTGTGTGCGGAAGGTATCTGAGAAGCAGCAGTGGCATGAAGGAGATACCGTGGTGGTGAATCATCCGGCATTTGGCGGGTCGCACCTGCCTGATGTCACCGTCATTAGCCCGGTGTTTTCTGACGGAGAGTTGGTGGCGTTTGTTGCAAATCGGGCCCACCATGCCGAGATCGGTGGAAAGACTCCGGGATCAATGCCTCCCGATGCCCGATGCCTCGCTGAGGAGGGGATCGTGATCCCTCCGACAAAATTTGAAGAGATTGGGGAAGGTTTTTTTGAGGAATCTCGTTCACCTCTCGACAATGTCGCTGATTTGAAAGCGCAAGTGAGCGCCAACCGATTTGGCGTCGATGCGGTTAAATCCCTGGTTGGCCGGTCAACCGCGGCGGTTGTGGAACGTCATATGAGATCACTCTATCAACGTTCTGCTTCCTTCTTAAAGAGTGCTCTTGATGGTTTGAGTGACTGTTCGGCTTCGGATGTATTGGATGATGGGGCGGTGATTCAGGTGAAAATTTCAAGGAGGGAGAAGCTGGTCGTTGATTTTAGGGGGTCGGCCCCGGTTCATCCGGGGAATTTGAATGCGACCCCTGCAATTGTTCGGAGCGCGGTGCTTTATGCTCTGCGCCTTTGGGTGAATACCGACCTTCCACTTAACGAAGGGCTTTTAGATGACGTGGAGATCCTTACTGATGAGGGGATTTTGAATCCACCGCTCACGAGTGACCCGCAAACCTGTCCGGCGGTAGTGGGCGGAAATGTTGAGACGAGCCAGCGGGTGGTCGATGTTCTTCTCGTGGCATTGGGACTGCAGGCGAACGGGCAGGGGACGATGAATAATTTACTCTTTGGTAACGATCGTTTTGGCTTCTATGAGACGATGGGCGGAGGTGCCGGTGCCGGTCCTGGATGGAATGGGCGCAGTGGTTGTCATGTCCACATGAGCAACACCGCTATTACCGATGTGGAGATTTTGGAAGAAAGGTTCCCTGTCCGGGTTCGGGAGTTTGGGATTCGACATGGTTCCGGGGGAGAAGGAATCTGGAAGGGCGGAGATGGATTGGTTCGGGAAATTGAGTTTCTCGAAACCGTTACGGTTTCACTTCTTACCCAGAGACGAAGCAAGCAACCGTGGCCTAATGGAGCTCCCGGGAGAAATCTGCTTTGGCAAGATGGAGGCTGGCAAGAACTGACAGGAATAGAAACTCTTGAGGTGGGGCCGGGAGATCGGATTCGCGTCGAAACTCCAGGCGGCGGTGGATGGTTGCAAGATGAGCCGACAAGGGTATAGTCAGCGCATGAGCGACCAAAAACCTCAAATCACTGCTTATTTGAAAACTTTCTGCGGCTGGAGCGAAGGCGTCCGGGCCATCATGCGTAAGTATGATCTCGAGTTTGAAGAAAAGGATATCATTAAGAACCCAGCTTTTCGCTGGGAAATGGAGCAAAAGACCGGCCAGCCTCTCAGCCCGTGTGTGGAGGTGAATGGTGAAATGCTCCCCGACGTCAGCGGTGAGGAAGTTGAGGCCTACATACTCGAAAAGGGGCTTGCGGAAACGAGTGAAGTCGCGCCCGATGCTCCCATTGATTCCTCTTGCTCTCCGGAGCAGCATGAAAAACAAGCTCTGGCTGAAGCTGCTGGCAAAGGTGAGCCGGGGAAGATTGTTTTCCTCGACTAGATTTTAACGATGGCAGAGGTGAATACCTTTGATCTCTGACTAAAGTTGCCGGGCTGACGATCTATTGAGGGGCAATTTTGTGACCTTGTTAGAGTTCGGAGACTAGACCAGGCGAGCCTCTAATCCACGAGTGGCAACGATCTGTATTACTCGCTTTGAGTTCAGTGATTGGAATCGCGTGGTCGATTGCTGGGGCTGCTCAGCCCAAACATCAGTGGACGAACAACGAGGTTTCGATTCACTGGTTGGGTGTTTTTGCTCTGCTGAGGTGAAATCACCTTCGATCCGAAGCCCGTCGCTACTAGGACTCCCGCAACGCCACATAGGGAAGTCGGTCAGTGAGAAGGTCCTGCTTGGGATGAAATATTGAGAAGTCTCTTCCAGTGCGATGATGAGTAAGAGGATCACTGTGATTTTGAATACAGCCTTTTTGGAATCTCCCTTCATCCTCGGGGCCAGTGAGACAATCGCGAGGAAGGCAAGAATTCCCATTAGGACGAAATGCCCGACTTTATCGTGGTAGGGGCCCCTCATGAAGGGAGTAAAGAAGCTCTATTCCACCCCGCGATTGACAGCAATGATCACGGCTAGAATGAAAAGGACAAAGCTGATGAAGAGAAGATCTCGGAGTATATGGGGCATCAGAGGAACGTCAATTTGATCAGGCGTTCGACAAAAGCGGGCCCCCATTCAGCCGTTTTTTTCATTTCCGCAGTAATCACGCTTGCTTTTAGGTCTCGGATTCCCTTCATTCGCCTATGGCGGAACCCTCTTTGGCCCTTTCTTTCGATGACGTCCTTTTGACGCCGAATTTGAGCGAATTGCTCCCTTCCGAATCTGATATCAGCACTGAGCTGTGTGCCGGAATCCCTCTGTCGATCCCCGTTGTTTCGGCTGCGATGGATACGGTGTCGGAAACCGAACTGGCAATCGCCCTAGCAAGGGAAGGTGGTATCGCGGTGATTCACCGGGCCTGCCCGATTGACGAGCAGGCCTCAATGGTCGCCAAGGTGAAGCGTTCCGAGAATGCTGTCATTCATCAGCCTCTCACGGTTTCCCGGAAATTTACGGTCGCGGAGGTTCGTGGCATCATGGAGCGGGAGGGGTTTTCTGGTTTTCCAGTGGTTGATGGAAGTGGGCGTCTTGAGGGAATGGTCACTGGGCGGGACTTGCGCCACATTCCGAGTGAAGATGCTCTGGTCGAGGATGTCATGACGCCGATCGACCGACTTCATACTGCTCCAGCTGACATGGATCAACGGCAGGCGCGGGAAATTCTCTACAAAAACCGGATCGAAAAGCTTCCCTTGGTGAACCCCGATGGAACACTCGCAGGACTGATCACCGGGGCTGATATTGAAAAACGAATCACCTTCACCAGTGCGGCGAAGGACCCCAATGGTCAACTCCGCTGCGGCGCGGCGGTTGGTCCAGGGCCAGAATTTCTTGAGCGCGCCAAAGCGCTCATCGCTGCCGGAACTGATGCGCTCTTTATCGACGCTGCCACCGGGCATACTTCACGAGTCATGGAAGTCATTGGAAAGCTCCGTGAACTTGGCGATGTCCCGGTTGTGGCAGGAAATGTGGTCACAGCACAAGGTGCCAGGGATCTGATCAATGCGGGTGCAAGTTGTCTTAAAGTAGGAGTTGGACCCGGCTCAATCTGCACCACCCGTGTCATATCGGGGGTGGGAATGCCTCAGTTCACAGCAGTCCAGACTGTGGCGGATGCAGCTCATGAACAAGGGGTGAGCGTGATCGCCGATGGCGGGATCCGCTACTCGGGCGATATCACGAAGGCCTTGGCCGCCGGCGCTGATCTCGTCATGCTAGGATCACTTCTTGCGGGAACGCGCGAGAGCCCGGGGCAGACCGTTCATTCACAGGGTCGTCGTTTTAAAACGTATCGCGGGATGGGCTCGATTGGAGCCATGCGCAAAGGTGCGGGGGATCGATACGGACAAAATTCCAGTGGCAAACTCGTCGCGGAAGGAGTGGAGGGCCGAGTGCCATACAAGGGGCCTTTGGCCGATGTGGTTTTCCAGTTGATGGGCGGATTACGCTCGGGTATGGGGTATGTCGGTGCTCGCAATCTCAGCGAGCTTCGCGAGAAGGCTGAGTTTGTTCGAATCACTCCAGGCGGTCTTCGCGAGAGTCATGCTCATGATGTCACGATCACGGAGGAACCAACCAATTACCAACCTGCATCCTAGTTTCCCCTTAAAATGCAAGAAATTCAACATGTAGCCGTTTTCGATTTCGGCTCGCAATACACCCAGCTCATCGTCCGTCGCGTCCGCGAATTGGGATTCTTTGCCAAGCTTTACTCACCCGAAGATATTGCCGAGATTGGTGCGCCTGGTGCGATCATTCTGTCCGGCGGACCCAAGAGCACGAGCGAGCCGGGTGCTCCGGATATTGACTTCGAAAAATTAAAGTCCTTTGGGGTGCCGGTTCTTGGTGTCTGTTACGGAATGCAGTTGCTCAACATCAAGTTTGGCGGGACGGTCAAGGCGAGCAACAAGCGCGAGTATGGACCCGCTGCTCTCAACCCCACTTGCCATCAGGACCTCTACGAAGGAATTTCCACTGAATCACAAGTGTGGATGAGTCACTCGGACACGGTGCAGGATTTACACGAAGGAGCAAAAGTGATTGCGACGAATCAGCATGGAACTCCAGTGAGCTTGCGTTGGCCGGGGCAGTTTTACGGAATTCAATTTCACCCTGAAGTGACGCATTCACACGAAGGGCTTCGGATCCTTAATAATTTTCTTCTTCAGGCGGAAGAGCTTCAGCCCTTCCACATTGAGGACTTCAAGCGGGAGATGATTGACGGCATTCGCGATCAGGTCGGGGAAAAGCAGGTTGTTTGCGGGGTAAGTGGCGGGGTCGATAGTACGGTCCTTGCCGTACTCCTCAAGGAGGCCGGGGTTAATGTCCGTGCGATTTTTGTGGATAATGGTTTGCTCCGAAAAGACGAGACGATTGCGGTGCAGAACAACTTCCACCGGATGGGGGTTGAAATTGAAACCATCGATGCCTCGGACGAATTTTTGACGGCTTTGGCTGGTAAAGAAGATCCCGAAGAGAAGCGGAAGATTATTGGAAACCTCTTCATTAAGGTTTTTTGGGACACCGTGGGTGATGCTCAAATATTGGCTCAGGGAACGCTTTATCCTGATGTTATTGAGAGTGCCTCGAATGCGAAGTCGAAAGCCTCGGTGATCAAAACCCACCACAACCGTGTTCCCAAGATTCTTGAATTGCAGGAACAGGGGAAGGTCCTCGAACCGCTGGCAGAGCTTTTTAAAGATGAGGTTCGCGAATTGGGCGCCGCATTGGGAATTGCCCCTGATATTCTTGGGCGTCACCCGTTTCCCGGCCCCGGACTTGCCGTGCGTTGTCCTGGTGCAGTAGATCGTGAGCGTCTCAGTGTGATCCGAGAGTGCGATGCCATCTTTATCGGCAAGCTTAAGGAACACGGTTGGTATGACCGCGTTTGGCAGGCCTATGCCGGATTGATTCCAGTGAAGACCGTGGGTGTGAAAGGGGATGAGCGGAGTTACGAATGGGCGACCAACCTTCGGGCGGTGATCTCGGAGGATGCCATGACTGCAGAATGGGTTGATTTGCCAGCGCAACTGCTTCGCGAGACGAGCCAACAAATCTTAAACGAAGTCAGCGGGATCAATCGTGTTCTTTACGATATTTCGACCAAGCCGCCGGCGAGCATCGAATGGGAATAGGAGTATCCCCGACCTTGATGCGATGGAACCGAGGGCCGACCTTTTTCGTCGGACCGGATTACTTTTGGTATTCCTTGAGCTGCTCAAGTGCCGCAGGTGTCCCGATGGCCTTGAGGGTTGAGATCACCTTCTTGAGGGCCTCTTTTTTCTCCTCGGGGGACTTTGAGTAGAGACTTTCGACAATGACGTAGTGTTTCAGGGCAGCCGCCGGTTTTCCTTGGGCGATGTCGATGTCTCCGGCGAAAGTCCGAAGCTGGTAGTTTAGCTCGCCCTGGGGGCGGAGATCGAGCGCATCGGAAGTGGCCTGGCGGGCATCGTTAAACTGTTTGATTCCGGTGTGAGCTCTTGATTTGTAATAGTAGGCTTCGGCTTTGCGGTAGGCATTTTTCTCAAGAGTGAGGATAGACTCTGCTCCCTTGAGAGCTTCTTCGTTACGATCGGTGGTGAGTGACGATTGGGTGTAGAGTTTCCAGATGAGCGGCGATGCCGGGTTTTCTTTATCTTTCAGTCCTTCATCGAGGAACGGCCAGGCACGGGTGTGGTGGCCGTCTTTTGACAATGTGGCTCCCAGCCAGCGCAAGATTGTGGAAGGGAGTTTTGTTTCGGGAGAATCCTTACGGAGAAGATTGATTTCCTTTTCGAGGAGACTTGTGTTCTCGGCTTGATAGGCGCTACGAACAAGAAGAGGACCAACTTTCGAGGTGAAGGTTTTTGGATCCAGGATGCGAGCCTTACGAAGGAAAGGGGCCGCATGATCGGGTTTCTTGAGTCGGAGCTCGTTCCATCCGAGCCAGAAATTTGCAGAGGCCTGAGTCTTTTGATCAAGACCAAGGAGCATGAGAATCTTCGTCTGCATCGCGGCGAACTTTTCCCAGTCTTTTTTCTCCTGATAGACTGCCGCGAGTCGGAGGAGAATCGCGCGTTTTAGCTTTTGATCACCGGTGGCATCGAGCACGGCCTGGTAGTCATCAAGGGCTTCGGTTTCCCGACCTTTTGACGTGAGGAGCTCCGCGCGATCGAGTCGGAGCTGGGTTGATTGCTTGGCTTCGGGAAATGTTTTAATGAAGGCATCGATTGCGGCGAAAGCTCCTTTTTCATTTTTAAGTGAGAGCTGGGTCTTGGCGACGTGGTATCGGACACCGAGGGCATTCGATTCATCAATGAGAGTGAGGTCGAGCACGCGGTAGTGGTCGATTGCGCGTTGGTAGTCTTTCCGGGCGTAGTAGGACTCGGCAAGCAGGAGGCGTATGGAGTGGATCTTGGGATCCCTTGGATTATCGGCGGCGTAAATCTTGAGGAAGGACTCGGCCGAGGGTGCAAAGTTGTGGTCTTTCCGTTCATGGTCGCGAACAAGAACCCGGTAGGCAGCTTGGTAGCTACTGGCCGATCCGGGGGAGAGTTTGGCGATTTGTTCGTAGAGCTTAAGAACGTCTACTTTTTTGCCGAGGGCATCGTAGGATTTGGCAGCCATGATGAGGCGTTGGAGTTGAGCTTCTTTGGCCAGATTAAAGTTCCCTACTTTAAAGGCAGTGATGACTCCGTCCCATTCTTTATCGGCGTAGTGGAGATTCATCAGGGCCAGCTGGGTCTTCCCACGAATGTCTTTGAGTGCGGTTTCCCGGAGGGCTTTTCCAAACCACTCTTTGGTGAGTTTTTTGTCGCCCAATTCCTGAGCGGTGAGTGCTGCCTGGAGGACGGCTTCAGCGCGAATGTCGTCTTTTTTTGAACTCGCAAGGAGAGTGAATTGCTCATGAGCCTGTCGATGGCTTTGCTCGCTTTGGTGAAACCGGGCAAGGGCAAGGCGGGCGGTTTCGTTGAAGGGAGTGTCTTCGTCTGCGAGAACAGTTTTCAGAGCTAGAAGGGTATTTTCTTTGTCTTCGAGCTTGCTGAAGCAGAGGAAGCGGCGATAGAGCGACTCGTGTTTAATTTTCTCGTTCGTGGTAGTGTCGGCGACGATCTTGAACCACTTGGCGGCAGAGAACCACTGTTTGCTCTTGTAGGCGTCAGAGGCGAGATAGAGGGAGGAGGCTTCGACAAACTTTCCGGATTTCCAATTGGTTGCAGCTGCTTCGAAGCAAGTGCGGGAGGCTTTGTCTTCTCCGATTTGGCGGTAGCACATTCCGAGGAAATACCAGGCATCGAGGGCTTTTTCGTTTTCAGGAAAAGCGCGGATGAACTTGTCTAAGGTCTTGGCGGCACTCCGGTAAGCTTGCTCTCGTTTTTCAGGGCCTTTCTCTTCGAGGGCACTGTTGTAATTGAGAGTTGCGAAATCAAAGAGGTCACGCGCGGGGTCGGCTTTGAGTGGCTCCACTTCTTCGATCTTGGGGCGTGCCGGAGGAGGTTCCTGACCCAGTGAAGAAAGAACCGTCCCAAGAATGATCAGGAGAAAAGCCGGAGATTTCATGGCGTGGGTTATTTTTTCTCGGGAGATCGGGTTGCGAAACCAATGTTCCAAATACCGGCTTTTTGAATTTCGTCCAGAACTTCGAGAAGCTGCTGGTTTTTCCCATCCCGGTCGGCCCGAATCCGGACTGGTTGTTGGTCGGCTCCTCCGGCATTTGCCAACTCGGAGGCTTTGACAATTCGCTCCAGCTTTTGGCGGAGTTCGTCCTTGGTGTAAACTTCACCACTGATGGTAATCCTTCCTTCAGAAGTCAGGTTGACCACGATTTCGTTGGCAACGCGTGCTTCCTGTGAGCCCTCGGTGGTGGTTGGGACTGACACTTCTAGGTCTTTTTCCTGTTCGGTGATTTGGTAGGTGACGAGGAAGAAGATCAAGAGGAGGAAAACGATATCAATCATCGGCGCGAGTTGAAAGCTGGCCGGTGGGGGAGAGGTGTCGCGAATGCGCATGGGAATGAAAAGAGGGAGGGGATTCTAGGAATCGCGCAAGGGGTAGTCGTCACGAAGAGGTTGGCTGATTCCTCCGGGACCAAGGCCGTGGGATTGATTGAGCTGAGAGCCCACGAGAGCGAGAATGTGTGTGCTGGCGGCTTCGAGCTCCGCGGTGTGACTTTGCACGCGACCGCGGAAGTAAGAGTAGAACGTCATCGCGAAGATACTGATGACGAGGCCGGCGGCGGTGGTGATGAGAGCCTCCCACACTCCTTGTGCAAGTTCGAGTTGCTTGGCCCCTTCGATGTTGCCGTTGGCGATCTCCATGAAGGACTTGATCATTCCGATGACGGTTCCGAGGAGCCCGACCATGGGGGCAATTCCGCCAATGTCGGCGAGGTAGCTGATCCGCTGGGTCAGGATTCCGGCCTGACGGTTTCCCTCGGCTTCGGCTACTTCGCGAATTTCGGGTTGGCTGGCGTTGGGGTTCTTAGTGAGAAAATCAAGGGTTTTTTGGGTGACGCGCGCCACGAATTCGTTGCGGCGGTGGCAGAAAGCGATGAGGCCAAGATAATCGCGTTTGCGAATCATGGCCTCGGCGGAATTCATGAACTTATTTGTGACCACAGTGCTGCGACGCAGGGTCAGGAAGTAGAGAAGAACAAGGATTAAGGTGAAGATCGAGAGGACCACGAGGGCTCCCATGACCCAGCCGCCTTTTTTAAGGATATCAACCAAGGTGATGTCCTTGGCCAGTTGGGTAACCTCTTGGGCGGAGGCGATGGAAGGAATCAGCGCGAAGATGAGCGCGAGCAAAAAGCAGGTCTTCATGAAATTGTTTTTGAAAGTCTAACGGGAGATTTCCGAGGTGCAAGTGCAGGAAAAACCGCCTAAAATAGTGGGTTGCACCGGTTGACGGGGTGGATTACGACTTTTTGACCTCAATTCTTCCAGTAAATGTCTGATCTACCAGCCCTCCGCGCTCGCCTTGCTCAGGTCTCCCACAAGCCGGGGATCTACCTGCACAAGGACCGTTTGGGGTCGATCATCTATGTGGGAAAGGCCCGGGATCTTCGGAAGCGTTTGAGCTCGTATTTTATGCCATCGGGAAAGAAACGGGCTGATCGTAAGACGAGAGCTCTGATTGACTCGATTTGCGATTTTGAGGTTCACGAGGTTCGAAATGAGCAGGAGGCTCTCCTGTTGGAGGGAAAGCTGATCAAGCAATACCGGCCACGCTACAATGTGAGCTTCCGGGATGATAAGCGGTTTTTGTTGGTGAAAGTAAATTTGGATGACCCGTGGCCGAAGTTTTCGACGACGAGACTGAAGAAAGCGGACGGCGCGCGATATTTTGGGCCGTTTGCCCATTCAGGGGCGGTGCGAGCTACGGTGACCTGGTTGAACAAGGAGTTTGGGCTAAGGAACTGTCGGCCGAGAAATCCCGGGGAACAGGACTACAAGCACTGTAATGCGGATGTGATTCGCAACTGCATGGCCCCCTGTGTGGCGAAGGTTGAACTGAAGAAATACCTGGAACAACTAGAGCAGGCGTGTGAGTTGCTCAGTGGAAAGGGGAAGCGGGAGAGGTTGAAAAGCCTTCGAGTGGCTATGGAACAGGCCGCGATGAAGTTGAACTTTGAAAAGGCGGCTCGCTTGCGCGATGTGATTTTGAATTTGGAAAGGGCACTCAGTCCGACGCGACAGTTCACACGTGGGCGTGGGGTTCCTACCACGGTAAAGCCGACGGAGGACCTGGCAGAATTGGGCGATTGGTTGTCATTAGATGGTCCCCCGACAATCATGGAGTGTTTTGACATTTCTAATATTTCATCGACCCACATCGTAGCTTCGATGGTGCGGTTCAGGAACGGGTTGCCCGATAATCAGAACTATCGTCGATACCGCATCAAGACGGTGGAGGGGCAGGATGATTTTGCGAGTATGGCGGAAGTTGTGAGACGGAGATACGGGCGAATTTTGAAGGAAAATATGGAGGCCAATCCGGAGGTGGCCGAGTCATCGCAAGAAAGCGCGGTAGAGACGCTACGGAGGCTGGCGGCGGAGGGGAAGAGTCCGATCACTTTACCGGATCTGATCATTGTGGATGGAGGCAAGGGGCAGCTCAGTGTTTCAGTGGCGGAGCTGCAGAGATTGGGTTTGGCCGGGTTGCCAATCTGCGGGTTGGCGAAACAAAGGGAGGAGATCTTTTTCCCGGGAGAGAGTGAGCCGGTGACGATCCCGCATGATCGAGGGGCTCTGAAATTGATGCAACGGATTCGGGACGAAGCGCATCGCTTTGCCAATGACTACAATGAGTTGCTTTTACGAAAGCGGGTGAAAGAGAGCCTCCTGGATGATTGTCCGGGGATCTCGCCCGCGAAGAAGAAGACGCTCTTGAAAAAGTTTGGCTCGGTGGCGCGGATCAAGGAAGCGACGGTGGATCAGATTGCTGGACTCTCCGGTTTTTCGGTGAACTCGGCCGAAGTGATCTTGAAGTGGCTGCGCTCCGTGTGAAGTGTGTGGAATCTACTTTTCGAGGCAGTAGAGAAATTCCTGGCGCTTGCCTTGGTCGACTTTGCCGACGCGGAGAAAGAGATTATTGTCGAGGGCAACGGGGGTAGCATAGGTGTCGTCGCCGAGTTTGTTTTCGGCGATTTTCCGGAAAGTTTTTCCAGCTTTAAAGATGACGGTGGTTCCGTTTTTGAGGGTGGCGTAGATGTGGTCGCCGACCGCGAGGGGGGAGGCCATGACTCCGCGTCGGCCAATGCGTTCACTCCATTTTTTTTCACCTGTCTTGGCGTCCCAGCAGTGGGCCCGACCGTCATCGGCGATGGCGTAAATGAGGCCTTTGTGAGAGAGGAGGGATTGCTCATAACAGACGATGACATTTTTCCAGGCGACCTTGCCGGAGCCGTCGGCCATCACGCCGGCGGTTTGTCTCTCGGGGAAACCGCCGCTGGCGAAGATCATGTCGTCATGCCAGACGATGGTGCCGCACGTGGCCTTGGCTCCGGCTTCGGTCTCCCAGTTGAGTTTACCGGTGTCAGGGGCATAGCTTGAGATTTTGTTGATGCCCGAGATGAGGAGTTGTTCCTTGTCGGCGACGGTGGCGATGACGGGAGTGGCCCAATAATCGTGGCCCGCGCGCGGGATGGTCCAATTTTTTTCGCCGTTTTTGGTTTTGAGAGAGGTGATGAGGCCTCCTTTTTCGGTTCCGACGACCACGATGAGAGAATCTTTGTGAAGGACGGGAGTGGAGCCGTAGCCGAATTGATAGGAGGGCTTGTAGGCCCCTGCAGTTTTTGACCAGAGAATGTCACCGGAGGGTGAGACGGCGGTGACTTTGATTTTTTGATCGTTTTCGAAAACGACGAGGATGTTTTTTCCGTCCCATTGGGCGGAGGCGGAGGCTGGGCTGTTTTCCTTGTGGAGGTGTTGGGGGTAGCCGCCTTTGTGGATGACTTTTTGCCAAAGGACTTTTCCAGATTTGCGGTCGATGGAGATGAGAGATTGGGTGCCTTTTTTTTGCTCACCTGTTGTGAGGTAGAGTTTTTCGTTAACAACGATGGGGGTGGAATGGCCGCGACCGGGAATGGGAGTTTTCCAGCGGACGTTTTTTTCGGTAGACCATTCGGTGACCGGCTTGGTGTTAGCGGGGGCGTGGTTGTTTTTATCGGGACCGCGCCACTGGGGCCAATCGGTGGCGAGAGCGGAAGTTGCGAATAGGAGAGAGATTAAAAAAGGTTTCATTTATCGGCGAAGATTGTGGGTGGCGGGAATGCAATAGTAGTTTCTACTGTTACTGCACGAAATTTCTACCGAAACCTTGCTCCAGATTTCTTTGGTGGATTTGATGATCGGTTTTTCGCCTGGAAAACTAGTCCAGTTGGGGAGGTTAGTGGAAACTTCAAGAATTCTAGTAGAGATCGGGGAGATTTGCAGGATTGCTCTGGCGAGGGTGCCGAGCGCGATGGAAAAGAGAAGACCAAAGAGAGCAACGATATTGGGGAGCTTGGGGTGGCCGATTTCGCGGGTGATGAAAGTGAGGGTGATTTCAGGGATTAGACCCAAGGTGAAGAACCGATTTGCGAAGAAGGCGTAGATTAAGGAGAAGGGGATTGATGCCTTGGCAAGAGGCCGCGGAAATCTGAAGATCTTGGGGATGACGAGTCGTTTGGTAAATCTCTTTTGGTTGTGGACTTTAATCGGGACGGCTTGGGCGTGGTTTTTTCCGGGGCACTTTACTTGGTTCCTCGGGATGATTCCTGGGACGGAGTTGAAGTGGATTCCACTCGGGCTGGGAGTGATTATGCTGGGGATGGGAATGACACTGACTTTTGCTGATTTCCGGGAGGTTTTGAGAATGCCGAAGTGGGTGGGGCTTGGGGTGGCTGCGCAGTTTTTGATTATGCCGTTGGTGGGGTGGAGTGTGGCGATGATCTTTTCGCTACCGGATCAATTTAAGCTGGGGATTATTTTGGTGAGCTGCTGTCCGGGCGGGACCGCGTCGAATGTTGTGACATATTTGGCGAAGGGGAATCTGGCGCTCAGCGTGATGATGACGATGTTTTCGACGCTGCTGGCGATTGGACTGACACCGTTTTTGACGAAGGTTTATGCGTCGGCAGTTTTTGAAGTGAAGGCGGTGCCAATGGTGGTTTCGATGGTCATGATCGTGCTTCTGCCGATCGTGGTGGGGTTGGTTTTAAATTCAGTGGCGGGGGAAAAGTTGAAGAGGGTGAAGGAGGTTTCTCCCTTGGTGTCAGTGCTGGTGATTGTCTTGATTGTAGCGGCGGTGGTGGGGGCAACGAAGGAGAGCATTTTGGCGCATTGGCAGACCTTACTTCCGGCGGTCTTTGTGGTGCACGCTCTCGGGTTTGGGTTGGGTTATTTTTGGGGGCGTCTTTTCAAGATGCAGGAGAAGGAGTGTCGGACATTCTCCATTGAAGTTGGGATGCAGAATTCGGGACTTGGATCGCAGTTAGCGAAGACACACTTCACCCTTCTGGCGGCGGCTCCGTGTGCGATTTCGGCCTTCTATCACTGTATGATCGGGAGCTTTTTGGCGAGTGTTTGGAGGCGAAGAAGATCTTCAAAAGATCGTTAAGTGGTCATCAAAGGGTCATTTTCCCTGTTGATGTTAACGATGATTTCTTCCTTTGGGTAAACCTCCGTGGAAGGGTTGAGCGCGCGGATTTTTAGTGACGGAGCGGAGTGTCGATCGTTGTGTGTGAAGACGCTTCGGATGAAGGTGGATTCAGAGTGCTCTGCGAGCTTGGCAGCGGGAGATGGGGTGGGTCATCGCTGGGACAGGTGGCGTTAGTTTTTTTTCTCCGGAAACTCGGGGTCTTGGCGGTGAGTGTAGTCGGGGAAGAAGAGTTTGAGTGACTCGGTGGAAGGAGTGTTCTTGGGGGGGCTTGGGAAGGTGTTTTTTTTGTTTTTGAGGCAATCGTCAGAGAAGGCGTGGAGAAAGTTGAGGAGGTCGGTGATTTCGTCGTCGGTGAGGCCGAGGTTTCCGAGGTCATCGTGATTCACTGTTTCGGGATAGTTGGTGACGCCCCATCGTTCGGGTTCGAGGTCGCGCTTGTTATAGAACTCCAGGACTTCGCGGAGAGTAGCGATGCTGCCGTTGTGGAGGTAGGGGGCGGTGAGGGCGACGTTACGAAGGCTGGGTGCGCGAAATTTACCGAGATCTTCGGGATCTTTAGTGACGGCGTTGAGGCCCGGATCTTTTTTGCCAATCGCGGGTGCTCCGAGGTTGTCGTATCCAAAATCAGAGAGGAGAGGTTGCTCCCAGTTTTGCGGTTCGAGGAAGTGGCAGTCGGCGCAACCGGCGGTGGTTTTGTAGATTTTGAGGCCGCGTTTTTGGGAAAGGGAGAGTGCTTTTTTATCCCCGGTTTGGTGGCGGTCATAGGGGGAATCGAAGGGGCGGAAGGAGGGGGATTTTAGGAATTCAACGAGTGCACGGAAAGCCTGATAGGTGAGCTTCTCATCGTCGCCGACGAGGTGCTTTGGGAAGAGTTTGAGGTAGGTTGATTTGCGAAGGCGGGCGGCGAGATCCGCTTTGCCTTTGAGGTTCATTTCGTGTGTCTCGAAAAAGGGCTGGTCGACTTGGTCGAAGAGATCTTTGGCTCGGCCGTCGTGAAAGAGTCCGCCTTCCCAGGCGAAGATTTCGGTGCCGTCGGGGAGGAGGAGGTCTTCGTAGGCGAAAGGTGGAATGAGGGCCGCATACATGAGGGAGGGGGCATTACGGGTGCCCTTGAGAGTGGGGGTTGCACCAGGGGAAACGCGACGTGGATCAGCGAAAGCGTGGTTCGGGTTGTGGCAGGTGAGGCAGGACTGCCCCGGGGGATTGGAGAGAGAGGTATCGGTAAAAATGAAACGCCCGATCGTTGCAGGATCGAGCGTTTGTTCGCCGAAGGCGACCCAGGAGCATAGCAAGAAAGCAAGAAGCCTAGGAAGCACGGCGGAAGATGGGCGTTAAAGTGGAATTACTTCTTGGTGCCGAAGAGGTGTTCGAAATCGTGCAGAAGGTCGTGGAGAGTTTTGACGTTGGCGGCCGCGGCGGACTGCTTGCACTTCATCGCGGTGACGATGACTTTGTGGCAGAGCGTGAGTTTTTTAAGGTAAGAATCCTTGTTGCTCTCGGCTTCGGCGAGTTTGAGACGCTGGGCGAGGAAGTAGTTAGTGACGGTGTCCTGGAGAGCTTGAGCGTGGGTCTCCTTGTTCATGATCCAGCGGGTGAGTTGGTGGGCGTTTTTTGCGGGGTCTTTTGAAAGTTCGATGATTTGTGCAGAGGCCTTTTCGATGGTTTCGAAGTCGGTGTGCATTTTCGCGATGACATTATCGTCGGCATAGATGCCGCAGGGAACCTGGCAGTGGGCCGAGGCGGTGGCGGGAGCGAGGAAGGAGAGTGCGCAGAGGGCGAGGATGAATTTTTTCATATCGCGGGTAGACTAGCTGATGAAGGTGAGGGTGCAAGTGACGAAAAAACCTCCAACTCTGGAAAGTTTGAGATTTTGAATTATTGCGTGGCATGGCGCTTGGAAAGCGCTGCCGTGCTAGGCGGAGAGGTCCGTGGCGTCGCCTCCGCAATTTGTACCGACCAAAGCAATGCCGTTGCCAGCCTTGAGGGCGAAGTGGAATTTTCGGGATATTCGCTTTGGGAGAGTTCGATTTTTTTATTTGTCAGGGAAAAGCTTTCCTAAGTTCATGTAAAAAGATGGCGGATGCCGAGGCCACGTTAAGGGAGTCCACCGAGCGCGACATGGGGAGGTGAACAAGGTGGAGGCAGAGCGTTTC
>Ga0308005_10000087_pt1 | contig 32096 bp, 17 predicted proteins | sample Neamet67_FD_203142 | JGI IMG/M metagenome (GOLD analysis project Ga0308005, IMG submission 203142) | Marine microbial communities from water near the shore, Antarctic Ocean - #67 | ecosystem: Environmental > Aquatic > Marine > Unclassified | place: Southern Ocean | collected 2014-06-07 | reverse complement strand
TCGTCTCTCAATTTCCGTCCTCCGGGTGCGTCTCCCCGCGCTATGCCAGCATACAAATTAGAGCAAGAATGACAGCGAGGATCGGGAACTGCAACAGCCCAAACGGACGAAACATTGGAAAAATATGGAATTTCACAGGTTGATCTTGCCGGTATCGCGCTTTAGAATCGCTTCTACACGCCACACATCCGTCCCGCCCCCCCTTTCCCAATTATGAATGCTCCGCTCTCCCGCGGATGGGCCCCCACCGGCTTCATCCGTTGCTACTCCCTCGTCTTCGCGTCCTCCGCCATTCTCGTCCTCTCGGCAATGACCTCTTTCGCTGCTCCCGTCATTGTCGAGTTCATGGCTTCCAATGACAAATCCCTTTACGATGAGGATGGAGAATCATCCGACTGGATGGAGATCTTTAATCCCGATCCGGCTCCGGTTGACATCAGCGGCTGGTTTCTCACCAATGATCCGGGTGAACTCGACAGGTGGCAACTGCCCGACGGCACCATTCTTCCCTCGGGTGGATCTCTGATTGTTTTTGCCTCCGACAAGGATCGGGACGGTGGCGAACTCCATACCAACTTCAAGCTCAGCAAGGATGCCGGGAGCTACCTCGCGCTCGTAGAAGCCGATGACCAGACCATCGCCCACGACTACACAAACTACCCGGAGCAGTTCGACGACTTTTCCTATGGGCTGGCCCAAACCGGGAGCGGCTCCAGTGTCACCATCGTTCCCGAAAACTCCATCTGCACTCTCTTGGTCCCGACCTCCGATATCGGAACTTCCTGGCAGGACAAGCTATTCGACGATTCCTCCTGGTCCCCCGCCAATACCGGAGTCGGTTACGATTATGGAAATCTCATCGGAAGCAACGCCGATGTGCAGTCCCAGATGGATGACATCATCGGAAGCGTCTACATCCGCATTCCCTTCACCGTCGATGATCCCGCAACCCTGACGTCTCTCACGCTCCGCATGAAATACGACGACGGTTTTGCCGCCTACCTCAACGGAACTCTGGTGACCTCCGCCCAGGCTCCGCCCAGCCCCCAGTGGAACTCTCTAGCCACTTCAGATCACCCGGACAGTGCCGCGGTTGTCTTTGATGACTTCAATATCTCGGCAGATCTTAACTTGGTGGCCGCCGGAAGCAATGTCCTCGCCATTCATGGACTCAACGGAACGCTGGGCAGCTCCGACCTTCTCATTCTCCCCCAGCTCAATGCCACGACCGCGGCCACAAATCCCGGTCTCGGAGCCGCCGATTATTTCCAAAACTCCACTCCCGCTACCTCGAATGGCACCAACCAAGGCCTGCCCGCTGAAGCGGTTGTCTTCTCGATTCCCGGACGCGGATTCACCGGCTCTCTGTCTCTCGGCCTTACCGTCTCCTCCCCCACCGCTCAGATCCGCTACACCACCAATGGGAACACGCCGACCTCATCATCGACTCTCTACAACGGATCACCCCTCAGCATCACTTCATCTCAGATTATTCGCGCCCGCGCCTATGAAACCGGCCTAGCGGCGGGTCCGGTCATCGAGGAGGCTTACATCGAGCTCGCCTCCAGTGCCGCTTCGTTCACCTCCGATATTCCAGTTGTGGTCATGGAGCGGTTCAGCGGTGGTCCAAGTGCAAGCAATGGAAAGGCCTATGTCTTTTTTGCCTTTTTCGAGCCCGATCCAAACACCGGAATCACCACCCTGAACAAGCCTTATGCTCTGGGCACTCGCGGCGGCTACAAGACCCGGGGATCCTCTTCCTCTGGATTCGAGAAAAAAGCCTACAGCATCGAGGCCTGGAACGAGGACAATCGAAACAAAGACATCTCCCCTTTTGGAATGCCGGAGGAATCCGACTGGATCCTCAACGCCCGATCCCAGTTTGACCCTTCGCTGATGCGAAACGCCCTGATTTACAACCTGAGCAACCAATCAGGGCGCTACGCAGTCCGTACTCGGTTCGTAGAGCTCTTTCTCAACACGAACGGCGGCAACCTGAGCTACGGCACAAGCAGCGCATTCGACTACGACGGAGTCTACACCTTCATGGAAAAAATCACGCGCGACAAGGATCGCGTTGATGTGGAGCGGCTGCCCGACAGCGTTTCCAGCGAGCCGGGAATTGCGGGCGGATACATCATGAAAATCGACCGTCTCGATCCCGGTGACGGCGGACTGAGCGCAGGCGGGAGAACCCTCGGCTGGGTCTACCCAAAAGAGGAAGACGTCACCACGGAGCAGGCCAACTGGCTCCGCGATTACCTCAATGCCATGAACAGTTCGCTGAGCGGAAACAACTACGATGACTACATCGATCCCCTAGCCTGGGTGGATCACCACCTGCACAATGTCCTCGCGCTCAATGCCGATGCCCTCAGGCTGAGCACCTATTTCTACAAGACCCGCGCAGGTAAAATGGAGTTTGGCCCTATCTGGGACTTCGACCGCTCCATGGATTCTACAGATGGCCGGGACAACAACTCGAGGTCCTGGTCCGGAGGCACTTCCTACTTCACTTTTCCTTGGTGGAACCAGCTCTTCAACAACGAGGATTTCTGGCAACTCTACATCGATCGCTACTTCGAGCTCCGCAAGGGGTCCTGGACCACTGCTAACGTCCAGCAGATCGTCGACGATTACGCTGCCGAGCTCAACCAGGCTCAGGTCCGCAACTTCCGACGTTTTTCCAATCAGCCCCGCTTCGGGGGATACTCAGGGGAGGTCAAACACCTCCGGGACTGGCTCACGACGCGCCTCAGCTGGATGGACGGGCAGTTCGTCCCCGAGCCCACCGCCAACCTCATCAACGGCACCTTTCCGGCAGGAACGACGCTCACGCTTTCCGGCGACCTCAGCAACGGCCGCTCGATCTGGTACACCCTCAGCGGGACAGATCCCCGCTTCACCAGCAACACCACAATTCTCAACACCCAAACCCTCATCGACATCACTGCGCCAGCCAAGGCCATCATACCGACCGGCACGACCGGCACCACCTGGCGTGGCGACAATGAGCCCTACAACGACGCCACCTGGATCAGCGGAACCAACGGCGTCGGGTTCGACAACGCCAGCACCTACAATCCCTACATCAACATCAACTTCGAGGCGCCCAATCCCGTCATGTCCAGGGTCAACACCAGCGCCTACGTCCGCATCCCCTTCAATGTTGAGGCCGCTGATCTCGCCACCTTCAACTACATGACACTGGAGATGCGCTATGACGACGGCTTCATCGCCTACCTCAATGGCACGCGGATTGCCTCTGGAAACGCACCCGGTTCCCCTGTGTGGAATTCAACGGCAACCCAGAATCACGACGACGGCGCGGCAGTCACCTTTGTGGAGTTCGGGGCCGATGCCTTCCTCAACGCCCTGCAGCCGGGCCAGAACATCCTCGCCATCCACGGTCTCAACGGCAACAGCACAAGCAGTGACTTCCTCGTCCAGGCCCGGCTCGTGGCAGGTGAGAAGCAAGTCGATCCGGGCACTTCCGGCGGCATCAAATACACCGGACCCATCACGCTGAACGAAACCGCACGACTGTTCGCCCGGATCTCCGACCCGCGTGGAGGAAGCAACCCCGGAGCGGGTGTCCCTGTGGGCACGGGCTGGGGCGCTCCCTTGAAAGCGGATTATCTGGTGAACGAGGTGCCGGCGAGCGCCGCCAATCTCACGATCCGCGAGATCATGTTCGATCCCTATGACCTCGGTGACGCCCTGACCGATGGCAGTGTCTACGAATTTGTCGAACTCGAGAATCTTAGCGGTAGGAACGTCTCTCTCACCGATGTCTCCTTCACCAATGGAATCACTTTTAACTTTTCCTCGGGCTCCGTCCTCTCCCTGGCTCCCGGCGGAAAAGTTCTCGTCGTCAACGACCTCACCGCTTTCCGGCAGGTCTATGGCAACGGTCGAGACAGCCTCATCGCCGGGGAGTTTGAAGGCTCCCTCAACAACGGCGGGGAACTCCTCGAGCTCCGGGACGCCGGCGGCACCATCATCCAGTCCTTCACCTTCTCCTCCTCCGGAATCTGGCCGGGCCAGGCGGACAACGGACGTTCTCTCATCCTCGCCAATTCCGCCGATCCCGCGAACGGCACCAACTGGACCTTCAGCCGCAGTCTTCTCGGGTCTCCCGGAACCAGCGAACCCACCACGATTCAAGTCCCCGACATCTTGATCAACGAGGCCCTAACCAATGCCGTATTTCCCGCCATTGATTCCATCGAGATTTTTAATTCAAATCCCGATCCTGTCGACATCGGAGGATGGTGGTTGACCGATGATCTGGGACAGCCCGAAAAGTTCCGCGTCCCGGACAGTACCATCATTCCCGCAGGTGGATTCCTTGTCCTAAATGAGGACGACTTCAATCCCACACCTGGTGTCGATCCCAGCTTTGCACTCAGTTCTGAAGGCGAGGAAATCTACCTCGTTTCCGCAACCTCCGCCGGCGATCGAACCAATTATGTCCATGGCTTTACCTTCGGCGATGGGTCAGCGGGATTCAGCTTCGGCCGCCATGTCAACTCGGTCGGCGATGTCTCCTACCCTCCGCTCCAGTCGAACTCCTTTGGCTCCGCCAACGACCCTCCCCGGGTCGGTCCTCTGGTCATTACCGAGATCATGTACCACCCGCTCGATGGCAGCGTCGAGTTCGTTGAACTCCAGAACATCTCCAGCTCCCCGGTTCCATTGGCCGGTGTTCAGATCGAGGGCATCGGATACATCTTTGACGCCGGTGCACCCGATCTCGAGCCCGCAGAGGTTGTTCTCGTGGTTGAGAACGACCCCGCCGCTTTCCGTGCCACCTTCAATCCCCCGGCAGCGGTTGGCGTCTTCGGCCCCTATCTCAGCCGTCTTTCCAACAGTGGCGAAAAGATCGACCTCAACCTACCTGAAGCAAACCCGCTCCCGGCTGAACCCAAACTCATGCCTGCGGTCGATATCGCGGACTACAACGATGCCAGTCCCTGGCCTACTTCACCCGACGGAACCGGAACCACCCTGGAGCGTCTCCTCCCGGCAACCTACGGGAGCGATCCTTCAAGCTGGCGGGCTTCCAGCAGTCCCGGCGGCACTCCGGGCGTCGTCGATTCGTTCCCACCGGCCGAGTGGCTCGCTGCCTACTTCACCCTCGCCGAACTCCTCAATCCAACCATCTCAGGCCCCCTTGCCGATGCCGATTCCGATGGCGTCAACAACCTGCTGGAGCACATCTTCGGGACAGATTTGCGCGACGGCTCCTCCTTTGAACTTCCCACCATCTCCTTGGTGGAGAACGGCGGAGCTACCTACGCCGAATTGTCCTACCGCTTGAGGCAGGGAGTCAGCGGATTCAATGTCGGCATCGAAGCGGCAACCGACCTTTCTGACTGGGTGGATGCGAATACGCAGTTCACCATCCAGAGCAATCTCGACAACGGCGACGGCACATCCACCATCACGACTCGCGAGAATACACCCGCCTCCACTGCTGGCAGTCACCAGTTCAGAGTGCGTGTGGATCAAATCGCTCCTTAACAGCTCCCATCGGATGCGACGACCGAAAGGCGGGCGACGACCCGCCCCTGCACTCGGCGGCGTGATGTTGGCGCTGTAGTGCTCGAAGCAGCGCACCGTCGTGGAATCTTTGTCGCCAGAGAGATTAAGGGTCATTCAACCTCCGGTATGCTGGCATACTTTTCATCTTGGCAAACAGAATGATCGGGCTTCTTCAAATCGAACGTTTTCCGATACCGATTTGAGGTGAACCCCATCCGCTGCCGGAATTGGGCGGCAAATGCGTTTTGATCACAGTAGCCGAAGTCGATGGCAATTTCAGCGATGGAGGCGGCGGTCTGCTGCGGCATCTGGCATCCAAGTTGTACGCGACTGCGGCCGAGAAACTGTTTCGGTGTAAGCCCAGTGTCCTCCTTGAAGCGCTGCACCGGCCCCATGATTCCGGCGGGCTTTCCGGTGAGATCACGGATCGGCATCTTCGTGGTTAGAAAGCAGTCGGGTAAGCCCTAGCGGCTGAGAAACAGTTCGACCATTTGCGGCATTTCCTCGCCGGTTTCGAGGACCCGTTGGTCGTCGTCGCGAAATTTCCGGGCCAGCGGTTTGGGGGAAAGCTCGAAGTCCCCCTGGCCCACGATTTCTTGGTAGAATTTTTCGAGGATGGGATTTGTCATGTCCGGAATGCTGTTTTGGCCAATTTTCAATAAAATACGGCAACTGACTCTATCTTTAAGATTCAATCTCTGCCACGATCCCTGCAGGGAACACCCCAATTACTTATGAAATACTGGTTCTGTTTGATCGTCTCGTTTTTCTTTACTACCATCGGCTCTGCGCAGGAGAAGAAGGCTAAAGTCGTCTTTATCTCGGGGAAGCCGAGTCATGGCCCCGGTGCTCACGAGCATCGTGCTGGAAATATTCTTTTGGCCAAACGACTCAACGAAGCAAATCTCGGGATCGAAGCGATCGTTTTGCCAGAAGACGGTTATCCAAAGGACCCGAAGGTTCTCGAAGACGCAGCGACGGTTGTCATATTTTGCACTGGCCATAAGAATCATCTCCTAAATCCGCATCTCGAGAAATTCGATGCACTCATGAAGAACGGGACTGGACTGGTCATGATCCACTGGGCGACGGAGGCACTGACTGGAATTCCCGGGAAGAAGTTTTCGGAATGGATGGGTGGATTCTGTGATCTGAATTGGTCAGTGAACCCGCACTGGAAACCGAACTTCAAGAACTTTCCGGATCACCCGATTTCCAGCGGATTGGAGCCGTTCAGCGTAGATGATGAATGGTATTATCACATGCGCTTCGTTGCCGGGCTGAAGGGCGTCACACCGGTTCTTTCAGATCTACCTCCGCCGGAAACGTTGAAGCGCCCGGATGGTGCACGGAGTGGTAATCCGGCTGTGCGCCGTGCGGTGGCGAATGGCGAGAGCCAGCACGTAGGTTGGGCCTACCAACGACCGGATGGTAAGGGACGTGGATTTGGGTTTACGGGCGGACACTACCACGTGAGTTGGCGGAACGACATGTTTCGCAAGGTCGTGCTGAACGCGATCCTTTGGACAGCCCATGTCGAGGTCCCGGAAGTTGGAGTCCCCTCCAAAACGCCAACTGATGAGGAATTGAAACTGAACCTCGATGACAAATCGAAGCGGTAGAAACCAGCACAGCCGGTAAAGAAATCTACCGCAGTAGTCCCGAATACCGCTAAAATCCGTGCGATGCGGGAGGAGAAAGCGGCGAACTCGCCAGGGTGTTGATTTACGAACGTCCTCTCTCTGATAAGGAGATGGTCCAGACCATGGCCGTGCTCAAGAAAACCTATTTTGACCCGGCATCAAAGAAATAGAAGAACCACGCGTCGTCGGCCGAAGAAGCGGTGATGAGAGAAGCGAGGCAGCAGATCACGCGAGTCCCCCACCGATTTAATCGGGAGAGTTTCAGCTGCCGGACGAGCATGGATGCGATCAGTGGGGGAAGGACGAAATCTTTGTCATCATCGTTTATCCAGTGGGTATTTAGAACGCCTCCGACCCTTCCTGATGATGTGCTCTCTCCGGTTTGTTCCGCTCGATCTGTTTCCTCAGAATTACTCAATTCTCCTGCGATATTTTCTCAAGTCCATTAATCTGCTTCCAGGAAAAATTCATCGTTCGAATTAAACCTGTCCCGGCCCGGTAGACTTCCAATGTTACTTTTGGATTTTTGGTCTGCGTATCAATTTCGAAAACGCTAAACATTTTACCTTCGGTCTCCTTGAAAAACATATCCGGAGTCTTCTTTGGTCTCACGGTCCCACTTCCCAGAGGGCCACTGGTGATCTCAATTGTTTTTCCGCCGATCTGATATCCGGCCGTGAAATGACGATCGCCAGAAAGGAGAATGACCCCCTCCGTTTGCTGAAACAGATCCAAAATCTTTTTCTGCTCAACTTTAAACCCTTTAAAACCATCGTTAGATCCCTCCAATTCGAAGTTACTCCCACCGGAGACAATTTTAACTCTTGCTGTTGATTCAGAGAGAGTTTCCTCCAACCACTGGAGCTGTTTCTCTCCGAATAAAGTTTTGGCTGGATCCGTGGAATCCATGCTCTGGTTAGGTGTTCTATGATAGCGACTATCCAACATAATGAATTGGATGTCTCCGACGCTAAAGGTGAAATAGACCCCCGGATTTTCCTTCTCACCGTAGGAAGGATTTGCCCAATGTGCTTTGAATATTTCAAGAGAGTCTTCTTTCCCCTTCGTTTGACCATCTGAGTTGTTAGGGCCAAAATCATGATCATCCCAAATGCCATAAGTCGGGATTCTCGAGGTTGCTCGTTTAAAGCCTCCAATGGAACGGTGGCTCAAATAGTGTTTTGTGATGACCTCAGGCTTTGTTGAATCTGCATAGTGATTGTCGCCGAGCATCAGAATGAGATCGATGTCGTTTAACTGAGAGATGTCGTTCCAAGTTGCGTCTTCATCAGCTCCCGTTTTCCCGGAACATGAAGAGAACAAAAATCTGAATTTCAGGCTTTTGCCCAATGGCTTCATCGTCTTGAAATGAAAACGAGCCGACTTGGAATACTGATGGGCCTCAATTTGATAATAGTAGAGGGTGTTGGATTTCAGCCCATCGATAGAAATTGAACCCATCTCGAAGTTTTTCGAGGTAATGATCTGAGCGTCTTTTAGCTTAGGATCTTCACTAATCCTTACTTTAACTTCTCCTTTCTCATCCAAAGCACACCAGATTTTGGCACTCTGATCATCGACATGTCCAACCATCGGACCCAGAAGAAGCGAAGCGGCCGGGAGTGTTTTGCATGCAAAAATAAGGAGCAGGTAAATAATTCTCATGAGATTTTCCGTTCGCGTTAGGCGATTAGAATAAACGTTCTACGTTTAACCTGTTGCAGTTGACTAGATTAAAGAGAGATTTATCTACGGCCAGTCAGCTTGCTGGATTCACCGTATAGTTTGAATCATACTTGGTGATCGTGGCGAATCAAGATGTTGGCGGATTCAGCGTATGAGGCAGTTTGGTGTATTTGTGCAAAGGTCGCAATTGACAACTTCAACCAAAGTTCCAAGCTCTAACCCCGGTCGCGGTATCTCCTATTCTATTGGAGGTTCGCAGGACTCGGACAAACCAAGTTAAAAATATGAGTACAGGTACAGTTAAATGGTTCAATCCAGACAAAGGTTTCGGCTTCATCACACCCGATGATGGCGGAGCAGATCTTTTCGTTCACCACTCTGCAATTCAGGGTTCTGGGTATGCAAACCTCGATGAAGGTCAAAAGGTGAAATTTGAAATCGGTCAGGGTGAAAAAGGCCCATGCGCAGAGAAGGTCGAAGCCGCATAGTGGTGAGGCTCGACTAAAATCATGCTTACGAATCCCTAATTTGCCACCTCTTCCTAAAGGGGGTGGCGAATCAGGGGTTTTTGTGTGGCAATATGGGCACCCCCTACTTCTACGTCGCGCCTTCATTCAGAAGCCCACCCTCTTCTCTCACGAATTCCACGCAGCGTTTTTGCATCCGACGCAGCGCCACGAATCACTCATCGTCGGACTCCTTCACCGCGCGCTCGGTTACGCTGTCCGGACGGAAGTCGTCTTGGTGGCGCGCGCGCCAAGAATTGATCCAGATGTAATGAGAGTCCCCGGCTGACTCTCATAAAGAATAGACGACACCCGGCTCGAGACTGTTTCCTCAGGCACATTCCGAATGTGGGCGGATCGGCTTCGCTCCCTATGCCTTGCCGGGTAGCGTCCAATTTGGCATCAACATTGCCGAGCCATTTAAGACATCCGATAGCGTCATCCTCGAGAATCATGGAGTCGTTGTCGACGGTAACTCCCTGTCGCATGCCTTTCAGAAATTTGAAGCATTCGAGTTCGCCGCAAAAACGATCATTAAAAGAAGTCCGATATCTTACGGATTCGGAACTCAACCAGGCTCACAATCGCAGGGTTCCTCTTGAGAGCGTTTCAGCCGCCATCAGCAACGGGAAAAGTGAAGGATTTTCGTCACAAACTGCGCGAGTTCGTACGACTCGGCGAGGACGCTTTTCTTATCACACCAACGCAGCAGGATCACGAGTCACTTGACGATGCCGGCCTCTTACTGGTCTAGGGCGAATGCCGCGAGGCCGGAAAGAAGGTGAGTCGATCGCCGCGGTAGTCGGCGGGGACACCTTCTACCTTGAACCGTGCCTTACTTCAGAGGTATCGTTGCAACATCAATTCGTCGATCATCCTCCGCGCACCGCAGCTACTGGTATCAGTCATGCTGATACTTGGAGGAATTGTTCCGGCCGGCGCAGATGATGAGTCACCGGCCGCGAATCAGCACGGAGCCTTCTTACACACATTCTTCGAGTCCAACTGCGTTAAGTGTCATGGTGCCAAGAAAGCGAAAGGCGGGATCCGCCTCGACCAGATGGGTGGGGAAATCGCACTCGGGCACGACTTCGAAACTTGGAATGCCATCCATGAGCAGCTGAGCAGTGGTGAGATGCCGCCGGAAGATGCGGAAGTGCAGCCCGACGCTGCCGAGCGTGCCAAGGCGGCGGCTTGGATCGGCGAAGAGCTCGAGAAAGCACGGTCGTCTGAGCGCGTGCAACATCTCTTGAGCCAGTTCGCCTTCGGTAACCACATCGATCACGAGAAACTTTTTAGCGGCGAGATCAAGGATCTACCGTTCTCACCGCCTCGCATGTGGCGTATCAATCCAAATATCTACGACCGCACCAAGCATCGTATTCTCAAACACCACTGGGAGGAACTGCAACGAGTGCGGCAGCCATTCGCACTCGAGAACAGACCCGGGGTCAACGACTACGCGGCGGACCTATTCGCAGACTCGGCGACACTCGGAACGCTTCTGCGTAATGCACGCACCATCGTCGAACACCAGCTGAGCAGCGATGTCGCCGAGCCATTGCGAATGGTCTTGGAATCGAAGAAACCGAGCCAAGAGCAAATCAATGCTGCGGTCCGGCACCAGTTTGAAGCTCTGGTATTGCGTCCGCCGACTGATGCCGAACTGGAGCGCTACCGAAACTACATGCTGAGCACAATTGCCGAGGCGAAAAACGTGCTTGAGGGAATGGCAGTTTGCCTCAAAGCGATCGCGCTGATACCGGAGGCGATCTATCGCATGGAATTGGGCCTCGGCCCAGAAGATCAATATGGTCGGCGACTCTTATCTAAAAACGAACTGACCTTCGCGATCAGTTTCGCACTCACCGACGATCCTCCAGATCCGGAGCTGTGGAACGCGAAGCTCGACACCGCAGAAAATATCCGGGCCCAAGTCAAACGAATCCTCGACGAGGACGGGATCGCCAAGCCGAAAATCTTACGATTTTTCCAGGAGTTTTTTGGATACCATCGTGCCCCGGATGTGTTCAAGGACGCCAAACGTTACGAAAACTACGACTGGGGGATCGTTCCTTACCAGCTTGTCCACGAGGCGGATCTACTGGTGTTGCACATTCTCGAACGCGATCGGGAGGTGTTGCACGAACTGCTATCGACGAAAAAATACTTCGTCGGACACTTCGGCTCCAAGAGCGATCCGGAGGAGCTCGAACAACGGCTGGAAGCCCTGCGCCTGCTGCACGACTACTGGCAGGACAAGCCATGGAAGAAATTAAAATACGAGCTTGAGCCAGAAGTCCGCGTCGACATCGAAGCCTTGCACCCCTACTTCCGCACCCAACCAGCGAAGCACCGCATGAGTGGTGGCCTGATCAAAGACTACATGGAGTATCTGCCAGTTTGTTATAAGAATGGGATCCAACCAATGTTGGCGCAGTTCACTCTCATGAAGGACGAGCGCGAGCGAAACCTAACCTCGGCCCATGACCAGCGTTTCTTCCTGAACGCTTACAATCTCAAATTTAATCAGTTCGATTGCCCGACGGAACAACCATTCGAACTCAACCCGAAGCAGCGCGCGGGGCTACTGACCCACCCAGCCTGGTTGATCGCGCATTCGAAAAATACCGACACAAACCCGATCACACGCGGCAAGTGGATCCGCGAACGTCTGCTGGCCGGCCATGTTCCCGATGTGCCTATCACGGTAAACGCAGTTGTTCCGGAAGATCCAAAAAAGACCTTGCGCGAACGCTTTCGACCCACCCGGCAAGAAGAGTGCTGGCGGTGCCACAAAAAGATGAACCCGCTGGGAATGACCTTCGAAGCCTACGATGACTTCGGGCGCTTCCGCACATCTGATGAGGTGAGTGGCAGACCGATCGACGCCAGTGGCCATCTCGATTCGACTGGCGACGACCGCCTTAATGGCGATGTCAGGAGCGCCGTGGAGTTGGTGCAGCGTCTTGCGCAGTCGGAGCGCGTGCGGCAATCGTTCGTGCGCCACGCCTTTCGCTACTGGATGGGACGCAACGAGATGCCGAGCGACTCCGCGACTCTCATCGCGGCTGATCAAGCCTATGTGAAAAGCGGCGGAAGCTTCCAGGCACTGCTAGTATCACTGATAAGCTCGGACTCTTTCATCTACCGGAAACACTCGAAACTATGACCCCGACACGCCGAACATTTCTGAAAAATCTCTCGCTTGGTAGTGGCGGGTTATTTTTGTCGCCATTGCTACGCCAGCTTGGAGCTGAAGCCGCAGGATCACCCGCGCCCTTTCCACAGCGCTTTGTATTCCTGGTGAAATCCAGCGGCCTGACGCCTGCAGCAATCACACCGAAAACCTTGCTCGACAAGAAGCCTACAGCGGCGACGCCACTCGTGGCATCATTGAAGGAACACGCCCTACCGGATAGCTTGAAAGCCCTCGAACCGTTCAAAGATCAGCTCGGCATAGTGCAAGGGTTCTCCGGAAAAATGTGCCTGGCTGGACATACTTCTTACTTCGGGGCCATGGGAGTGCATGCCTCCCCCAGCGAGACTTCGAGCGGAAATCCCCTCCGAGCTACCATCGACACACGCCTCTCGTCCAGACAGCCAAGCCCCTTCGGCCACGTCGGACTCGCCTTGCGCGGACGGGCAGTGGGAGGTGGCGGCGACCCGATCCCGCAAGGAACAATCTACCCGGGCCTGTCAGCGCTCGCGGCCGGGAGAGAACTCCCCTTCCAAGCAAGTCCGGATCAAGCCTACGACCAGCTGTTCGGATCCGCGCTGGGTTCCGCACAGGGGCGCAAACGATACAATCTGGAGTCGGGGATGCTCGATTTTCTCTCCGATGATATCAAGCGCTTGCAAAAAGAAGTGCCAGCCCCGGAACAGGACAAACTCAATCACTACTTACTCGCCTTCGATGAACTGCAGGAGAGGCGCAAGAAACTCGCAACGATGCAGGACATCATTAAAAATGGGGCGCCAAAATTGACCGCTACATTCGCCTCAGAACTCGGAACTGACCGATTGGAATCACACTTCGCGCTCGCTGCGTCATGTCTGATCACCGGGCTGAGCAACGGCGTGACGATCCGCATGGACAACCTCGAACACGTCTACCACGGACTTGGATTGACGGAGCAAAACGTGCACGCGATTGGCCACGGAACCGGATCGAATGGCAAGAGTTCCGAGGAGTGCCGCGATGTGATTCGTAGCTACCATGTCAAACTGATGGCAGGACTCGCTAAAAAATTACGGAGCGTCCCAGAGGGCGATGGGACGATGCTCGACAACACCATGATCGTCTATCTGAGCGATGCTGGCGAGGCCCACCACGGAGCCTTACACGAGTGGCCCTTCCTCGTGCTCGGAGGCTGTGGCGGACGCTTGAACATTCCAGGGAACTACATCCGCATGCCTGACTACGGGCACCCGGGACATAGAACCATCGGAAATTTTTACACCTCGCTCCTCAACGCCTACGGCGATCCGGTCGAACACTTCGGCGATCCTGATTTTGAACTCGAACGTGAGGGACTGCCCCAGCGAGGCCCCGTATCCTCTCTCATTGTGTAGAGCGTTTTTCGAAGTTTATGTGATTTTGACCGAGGTAAAACTTCGGAGAGACAAGGCGGCTCCAGCGATGTCATTTACATGATTATTCGTTGAGGACCTTGCGATAAAGAAAAGCGGTGGTGATCAGCAAGGCTTTCATGCTCCCGCCGCTGTTTTTTGTAGGCAAGGTATGCCTCGCAGAGAATCGGGGCGTCGTTGATGGTCTCGTTGCGCCCCATCCAGAAACGAAAAACATGGCGTCAACCGTAATGGGAACGTCAGGAACGGCATCGCCCAACAGGCGTTCCCGAATCCAAGGTCCGCGTAATATTGCATTGTCCATCGCATCGGAATGAGAGGCCAGCCAGGCGGGATGGGTGAGGATGCCGAATCGCTTGGATAGATCCACCGCTGAGATCGCCAATTAGGGGGACTCCTTTCCAGCGCGCCCACTTCCTTGGCGTATGTGGGCCCGTTCTCCGTAGCAAAACTACGAAAGATGAAGCGGAGTTGTTGGGGACAACTGCCAGAAAATTACTTTCGAGGGCTAGGGTTGGAACGGGATTATCGTCGTCTCGGGGGGCGAATGTAGGCTTCGGGAGGAAACTTTTGGGACCTTCGGTTGGTCCACGCATTTTCGTCCGTGTCGTCATAGAATTCCCGGGTCTCCCGGAAGAGTTTTTTCATCGACTCGAGTTTCGCCGATTGACTGGCATCACCTGCAAGATTGGTCATCTCCTGGGGATCTTTTTTGAGATCGAAGAGTTCCCAAAGACTCCCCTCCTCTGCCGTATTTCGGGGCTGATCAAAATGGAGGAGCTTGTGGGTGTTGGTTCTGATCGCACTGTGTTTCGCCACTCCATGTCCACCATCGATGTAGCGATAGTAAAGGGTCTTGCGCCAAGCTTCCGGGGTCACTCCGCCATTGGTCAACAAGGGCATGAGACTGATGCCATGCACCTTCCAGTCAGTCTCCGCTCCTGCGGCTTCAAGGAGGGTCGGAGCATAGTCGATGTTTTGAACCATCGCTTCGCATCGGCTACCGGGTTTGATCTTCCCCGGCCAACGAACGATGAGGGGCATCTTCAGCGATTCTTCATAAGCCCACCGTTTGTCGAACCAACCATGTTCTCCAAGATAAAACCCTTGGTCCGCGCAGTAAACCACGATGGTATTCTCACGCAGTTTCAGCGCATCCAGTTTATCCAGGACTCGTCCCACATTACGATCAACACCGGCAACACAGCGCAGGTAATTTTTCATGTAACGTTGGTATTTCCAACGGACCAGTTCCTTCCCTGTGGGAGGATTTGCCAAAAATTCCGCGTTCTCGCTTTCGAAAGCGGCGAGGTAGGCTTTGCGCTGCTCTGGTGTCAGACGTCCCAAAACTTTCTTCGCTTGATCCTCTTTAAACATCATCAGGTCGGACGCCATGCTCATATGCTTGTCGATTCCCATCTTGTGGTTCGAGGCCGAAACCCGTCCTTCATAAGTGTCAAAAAGGGAAGGAGGCTCCGGGAATGTGATGTCCCGATAGAGTTCCAATTCTTTGATGCTGGGCTTCCAATTCCGGTGGGGAGCCTTGTGCTGGATCATCAAGGCGAACGGCTTGGTTTTGTCCCGCCCTTCAAGCCAATCCAATGCGATATCGGTGACGACATCGGTTGAATGCCCTTCGACCCGACGGCTGCCCTTGGGACCAAAGAGATCCGGATTGTAGTAACTTCCCTGGCCGCTGAAAACTTCCCAGGCGTCAAAACCACTTGGCTTGGTTTTCATGTGCCACTTTCCAAAGACGGCGGTGGCATAGCCGCTCTGCTGGAGTTTCTTGGGCCACGAGGGACGTTTGGGGTCCAAGGCACCGCCTAGGTTCACGATCCCGTTTTTATGACTGTGCAAACCCGTCATCACCGTCGCCCGCGAAGGAGTGCAGATGCTGTTACCGCAAAAACTGTTTTCGAAGAGCATCCCCCCTTTGGCGAGACGATCCAAATTGGGCGTCGGGGGGAGTTTTAAGCCATAGTTATAAGCCGAGATGGCCTGGGTGGTCAGGTCATCGCTGAATAGAAAAACGATGTTTGGGCGCTCTTCTTCAGCACCCACGAAGTTTGGTGTGATGAACGCTGCCAGAAGGAGGATTCGATTTACGAGAGTCGTCATAGGATGAAGGTAGGAAATTGGATTTCGTGTTGCATGGGAGCTTGTATGAAAACTGACTCTTCAGCGAGCGGGTTTTGCGCGGTCGGTGGCGATCCCCGCATTTTCAAGACGGGCGGAAAGTCCAACCTTCATGCGTTTCCGCGTGGCCTCGTATTTCTGATCATCAGCCAGATTGATAATCTGGCCGGGGTCGCTTCGCATGTCGTAGAGTTCTTCTGATCCGTCTTTGTAACGCATGTAGGCCCAATTTTGGGTGCGCCAGGAATGTCCTTTGGAGAAGGACAAAGCCCCTTCCTTCACCTTAGCTGCGGGGTCTTTCAGCACGGGCACGAGGCTGAGGCCCTGAACGTTTCCGGGCACTGCTAACCCGGCAAGTTCCGAGAGAGTCGGATAAAGATCGACCAACTCGACGATCGATTTGCTTTGACCGGGTTTGTAGCCCGGGGCCGAGATGATCAGCGGGACCCGGGTCACTTCTTCGTGCACGTTCGACTTCAGCCAGAACGAGTGGTCACCCAGATGATAGCCATGGTCGCTGGTGAAGACCACCGCAGTGCTTTCACGCAAACCAAGTCGGTCGAGTTCCTTGAGAATGCGGCCGACCTGGGCATCCATGAAGGTGATTGTCGCGTAGTAGGCGGCCCACATTCGCTTCTGATTATCGGGATGCCGCTCGATTCCATTGCCTGCCGAGCGGCTCGAGGCCAGACCCAATTTGGGGATGTCTGCGAGATCGTCTTTGACCTGCTTCGGCACTTGCAAGCCCTGCCAGCGGTAGGGATCGAAATATTGTTTTGGGGCCACCATCGGGTAGTGCGGACGGATGAATCCCGCCGCAATGAAGAAGGGTTTCTCGCCGTGTTCGCGCAGCAACTCGATGGTCTTGTTTGCAGTCTTGTGGTCCGGCTGATCGGAGCCATCCCCCTCGTAACTCACCGAGACAAACATGCGATGCGGCATCTTTGTGGATTGCCGGCCTTCCAGCGTGTCGGTGAAAATGTTGAGATTTAGGCAGGCGTAATCTCCGGGTGTGTGTGCTTCCTTGCCTTGTGAATTGAAACGTTCGGTCCAGCACTCCGCGACATCCCGACCATTGGTTCCCGCAATAATGTCTCCCGGCACAGCCATGTGGAAGATCTTACCGACCCGCGCGGAGTAGAATCCGTTCTTCCTGAAGTGCTCCCCGAGTGTCCGCTTCCCGCTTCCCAGATAACGGCTATACATCAACGAAGTGCGTGACGGCGCGCACCAGGTCCCCTGGCAATAGCTGTGCGTAAAGAGCAACCCCTGGCTCGCCAGCTTGTCGATGTGCGGCGTCTTGCAGATCGGATCGCCATAGCACCCCAGAGTGTTGGCCCGAAGGTCATCGGAAATGATCAAGAGCACATTCTTGATCGGCGGTTCCGCGTCCTGTGCCGGAAGCTGAGTCGTTGCGTGCAAGCATGCTCCGGCCAGATAGGCCAGAAGTCGGATAGATGGGGATGTCATGGCTAAGGTAGTTTCTTCAACTGGGGATCTCCGGTATTCTCCATATGCTTGCGCAGCAGCGCCTGCAGCTTCTTTACCCGTGCCTTCTGTTCCGGGGCCTTGATCAGATTACGCAGAGAGTTTGGATCTCTCCGGTCGTGGTAGAATTCCTCCGGCACGCGCTTCGAATAGAACTCCACCCGCTCGGCGATCTCCGGCTTGCTCTTTGCCGCCTCGGTCATCGCCTTCCAGCTCAGGCCGCTGAGCGACTCGTTCCTGAAGGTCTTCTTTCCGTCGTGCCAGCCGTTCCAGAGGTAGCGGTAATCGCGGCCGATTACCGCCCGCATTGTGTAGGCTTTCTTGCTGGCAATCGTATTGATATGCGCGAAGGCGAAATCGCGTTCCTCTTGCTCCTCGCCGGCTAACACTGGCAAAAACGAGCGACCATCGGCCCCGTCGAAAGAGGGCAGGCCGAGCGCATCAAGCACCGTCGGCGTCAGATCGACCCCGCCGACCACGTGTTTCTTATCGTGTGACCCGGCCTTCACCTTACCCGGCCAGCGTATGATCCAGGGCGTGTGGGTCGAGTGGTGCCAGCAGTTGGTTTTGGCGAAGGGCAGCGGCATACCGTGATCCGAGAGGAACATCACCAGGGTATTCTCGCGGAGTCCCGCCTCGTCGAGCGCTTTCAATACCGCCCCGGTGATCGCATCGGCACGGTGCACCGACGAATAATACTCCGCCAGTTCCTGGCGGATGTTCGGCAAGTCCGGCAGAAATCCCGGGACTGGGATCTCGGCGGGAGTGTAGATGATTTTGTCGTCAGGGAATCCTCCGCCATACTGGTGGGATTTGTTCCTCTTGTCGCGTTTCTTCGCCGCAGCCTCCTGCTTGCTACCGATGAACGGGCGATGCGGATCCTGCGAATTTGCCATCAGAAAGAACGGTTTCCCCTCCTTCTTGGCCGCCGCAAAAAACTGCGCCGCACGCTTGCCAAAGAGCTCGGGCGATCTCCCGTTGCGTAGGTCTCGCGCTGGCACGATCTCGTCGAAGGCCGCCGCTCGTGAGGGCACGACGTGTCCGTGCTTAGCCATCAGGCCGGTGCGGTAGCCCGCTTTCTGCAAGGCCTCCGGCAAAGTCGGCACGCCGGCTCTGATCTCATCAAAACCAAAAGCCCCGGAATTGTGCGGGTAGCGCCCCGTCATCCACACCGCCCGGCAGGGTTGACAGATTGCCACCGTCACATGGCCATGCTCGAAGCGCAGTCCCTCGCTGGCGAGCCGGTCGATGTTCGGAGTGATACCGGGGATCGGGTTGCCGAACACCCCGACCGAATCACTGGACATGTCATCGACAGTGATCAGCAGGAAATTAGTAGACGTCTCCCTCGCATCGATACGGGGGAGGACGACAAGGAGGAGGAGCGGGATCAGGAATAATTTCATGTCGTTGGAAGCTGATTAAGGTTCAGGAGCATGACCTAGGCGGCGAGGTAAGGCGCAAGACAAAGGGCTAGCACGAAAGCACCAACCTATCCATTTGGTTGTCGACTATTTCAAAGAGGGCATTGCCGAAAGTTTTGGAGGGTGCACCAGTTGTAGGAGGTGATGAAGCTTGCGCCATCGCCATCCACGGAGTCACCGCGGGTCGTCCATCCGTCGCCGCCATTGGCGACGATGTTCCATCCAGCGGTGGCACCATCCTGTGCCGAGGGATTGGCGAGAAGATTGATCCCAGCGTGGGCCGCGGTCTGGAGAGCGAGTGCGAGAAAAATGGAGGGCCTTGAGAAGTTCATGAAAAAAACGGACGAAAGTTTGGATGTGATGATGCGTGCGCGGGCTTGGCGAAAGCAAGGCTCAAGTTTAGCGCGGTGTGGGCTTGCGATTATGGTCGAAGAAATCCAAAAAGCCCGCGAGGAACATCCGAAGAAAATTCGGACGTCTCCAGGACATCGATGATTCAAGCACAATTAGTGCCACACACGCTCTTGAGGATCGGAAGTTCGATGACGAGCTCTTTTGCTAGCCGGGCAAGGAACCCCGTGATTGACAAGAGCCCGGGCCGCGTTTCCGCAGCCTTGTCTTTTCTTCCTGAAGCCTAAAAGATCGCGAAATGCGATTCTTCACTTCTATCTTCATGGCGACCGTCTTGATCGTGGCATCGTCCGACGCTCAGGAAACCTCTGGCTCCAACCAAATTTCCTTCATCGATCTGGCCGACGATTACTACCGCCAGGTATTGGTCGCTCACGAGTCCGGGCAGTATCTCGGACACCCGACGACTTGCCTGCTCGATGACGGGAAGACGATCCTAACCGTTTTACCAAAGGGCCATGGTCGCGGCGGAATTGTCTACAAACGCTCGACCGACGGCGGGCTGACCTGGTCGGAGCGACTGCCGACGCCGAAGTCGTGGATGACCTCGAAAGAAGTGCCCACCCTTCATCGGGTCACGGACGCCGAGGGGAAGAAACGCATCATCATGTTCTCGGGCCTGCATCCGATCCGGATGGCGGTCACCGAGGATGATGGTACGAGCTGGTCAGAGTTGGAACCGATCGGCAATTTCGGTGGGATCGTCGCGATGGGCTGCCACATGGAAGTGAAAGAAAAACCCGGTCACTACTTCTGCCTGTTTCATGACGACGGTCGCTTCCTGAAACCAAACGGCAAGCGCGAGAAGCCGAACATCTTCAAGCTGCTCCAGACGAACTCCACCGACGGCGGGCTAACCTGGTCTGATCCAAAAACCATTTGCGAATCTTCAGAGGTCCATCTCTGTGAACCAGGGATCATCCGGTCGCCGAACGGCAAACGTCTCGCGGTGCTGCTCCGGGAGAATTCCCGTAAGAAGAATTCCCACATCATCTTTTCCGATGACGAAGGGGAAAACTGGAGCGAACCACGCGAGCTCCCAATCTCGCTCACCGGCGACCGGCACACCGGAAAATACGGACCCGATGGACGGCTCTTCATTTCCTTCCGAGGCATCTCCCCGGGCAACAAGGTGATGGGATCCGGAGAAGTTTCCGGCCCCATGCCAAACGCCGGCGATTGGTCCGGCTGGGTCGGGACCTGGGACGATCTCGAGAAAGGCACCCCCGGTCAGTACATTGTGCGCATCATGGACAACAAGAAAGGCCACGACACCACCTATCCCGGAGTCGAAATTCTCCCCGACGGCACTTTCGTCACCGTCACCTACGGCCATTGGACCCACGGCGAAGAACCTTACGTCATGTGCGTCCGTTTCACGCTGGAAGAACTGGATACCAAGGCGAAAAGAGCCTTGAAAGTGAAGCTGAGTGACGATTGGAAAAGGGTGTCGGCGAATTGAGCCGCTTTCCGATAATAACTTTCATGCCGGGTATCGAACGGCTTAGATTACCAAAATCGGGACGATAGAATTACGATGGACGGCCAATCCAGTCGCTATCAGCTCCGCCCCTCTCCCGGGAAATGGCAAGGGGATGAGGAGCAAAGGAATCAGGTTTCTGGGGGCGGAGTGAAAGAGAGCGGCCTCCGGGAGATTATTCTAGTGTTCCCTCACACCTCAATCCCAGTGGGGACTTATTCTTCAATTCTATAACAACACCCATCTCATGACTCGAAATCGCCACCTCTCCACCGCCCTGTTCCTCGCGGGCACTCTTTCCTCCACCCCGGTCACCTTCGCCGACGTCACCGTCTCGAAAGTTTTCGGAGACCACATGGTCCTGCAACAGGGAGAACCGATTCGGGTATGGGGAACGGCCGATCCGGGAGAAGGCGTCACCGTCTCACTCGGCAATAAGAGCGCCACCACCACTGCCGCTAAGGAGGGGGCATGGCGAGTTGACCTCCCCGCGCTCGCGGCGGATGGCAAATCCCACACCATGACTGTGAAGGGAAAGAACATGATCGAACTCAAGGACGTCCTCCTTGGCGAAGTTTGGATCTGCTCCGGCCAGTCGAACATGGAGTGGAGCGTGAACAGCTCGCTGAACTCGAAGGAGGAGATCGCGGCGGCGGACCACCCGCAGATTCGGCTCTTCAACGTCCCGGGGCACGTCGCGAAGCCGGATCCGCAGGATGATCCCCGCGGCCAGTGGCAGATCTGCTCGCCGGAGACCATCCCAGGCTTCACTGCGGCCGGCTACTTCTTCGGGCGCGAACTTCAGAAAGAACTTAAGGTGCCAATCGGGCTGGTGGGCACGAACTGGGGAGGGACGCGCATCGAGCCGTGGACTCCGCCTGTCGGCTTCAAGGCTGTCCCGAACCTGGAGGACTACGTCGAGAACCTCGAGTCGATCACGAAGGCACGAGAAGCGGGCGGCAAAGCGCCCAGGCCAAAGGGCGGCGCGGTACAGATCTACAACGGGATGGTGCACGCCCTCACTCCGCTCAGTGTGCGCGGTGCGATCTGGTATCAGGGCGAATCAAACGCCGGAGACGGCCTGCGCTACGACTACCTCAAGGAAGGTCTCGTGAAGGGCTGGCGCTCCGTTTTTGAGAACGACAAGCTCTCCTTCTACTGGGTCCAGCTCGCGAACTTCCAGAACCCGGGGGACAAGCCCGAGGGCGGCGGTTGGGGTCCGGTGCGGGAAGGCCAGCGCCGTGCCCTGCGGCTTCCCCATACCGGGATGGCAGTCATCATCGACATCGGGAACGCCAAGGACATTCATCCCAAAAACAAGCAGGACGTCGGTAAGCGCCTCGCGCTCTGGGCCCTCGCGAAGGACTACAAGAAGGACGTGGTGCCCTCTGGGCCACTCTACAAGGGAATGAAGAAGGAAGGCTCAAAGATCCGCATCTCCTTCGACCATGTCGGCTCCGGACTCATGACGGGCGAAAAGAAGGGACTCGATCCGGTGGAGGAAACCAGCGGTGCCGAATTGGCCCGCTTCTCGATCCAGGACAAAGCCGGGAAGTGGCACTGGGCCAAGGCAAAGATCGACGGAGAAACGATTCTGGTCTGGCACGACGAGGTGACGGCCCCCCAACACGTGCGCTTCGGCTACGAATCGAACCCGGTCGGGATCAATCTCTACAACAAGGAAGGCCTTCCGGCATCTCCGTTCACGACAGACTGAGGAACCGAGGAGATGGGCCTTCCATTACGCCCCATCCGGTCGCAGTGACTTGGATTGGGGCGATTTACTTTCACGCTATGTACGGCATACAAAGTGAAAAGCAGTAAAAGGAATCCCGTGACAGCTCCGTAGGAAGGGCGTGCGTAAATTTTCAAACAAAGTAGGAACTGCCGACTCGGGCCCCCAACCTCCGGCAAAGCAAAGACAACTCTTCAACAAGAGCCTCGTCACAAATCTCATTGCGATTCTGTTGGCGGTTGCAGGCTACTTTCTGAGTGAGCCCTATCATGAACCTGTTTTAAACATCGGACTTTTTGCGTTCTCCGGAGCGCTGACGAATTGGCTCGCGATTCACATGCTCTTTGAAAAAGTTCCGGGCTTTTACGGATCGGGCGTGATTCCTGCGCGTTTTGAGGATTTCAAAGAAGGAATTCACCAACTCATTATGCAGCAGTTTTTCACGCAGGAGAACGTTGCTCGATTCTTCGAGAGTCGTGAAGTGAGTGATGGCACGGGGAAACCTAGAGTGGATCTGGCACCTCTGATTGATTCGGTCGATCTGGATCCCACCTTCGAGGCTTTGAAAACGGCGGTTATGGAATCAAAGTTCGGGGGGGCTCTCGCCATGTTTGGAGGAGCGGCTGCCCTTGATCCCATCAAGACGGACTTTGTCAAAAAAATGAGAGCGGCGGTCAACGAGATCGTGTCGTCCGAAGATTTTCAGGAGAAGCTGCAAGCTCTCGTGACGGGAGGTAACGACGGAGGGGAACATTCGGAGCTCTTGGACCGGGTGAACGTGATCGTTGAGAATCGTCTTGAGGAATTGACGCCCCGGATGGTGAAAGAAATCATCCAGCAAATGATCCGCGCACACCTGGGATGGCTGGTGGTCTGGGGAGGTGTTTGCGGAGGGATGATCGGCCTCGTTGCGAGTCTCATATAGACTGTCTGAAAAAGGACGGATGAGAGTGCCGCGAGACGATCGTGGCTTGGCGCGACGAGGTGAAGGGCCTCCAGCGTCCGCCCGGGCTATGAGTCAGAATTCGCGCTGAACCTGATCCTGGACGGCCTCGAGAGGCCGCTCGCGGCGAAGTGAATTCCTAATGCAGAAGAGCGGCGCGGTTCTCGTGTATTTTCATGTCTAACTGCACCGTATCGTCAAACGATCGCCCAGCCGATCTTCTCGTAGAGGAAGATCTTCTGCTCGATGGCGGACGACGGATTTCTGTATCAGGCAAAACTTTAGGTGTTTTATATAAATAAACTTAATTTAAAGAATGGTGGGAATCTGCTAGTGTGACAAAAGAAATGATCAAAAGATCTAGAACCAAACTCCAGCTACTACTTGCGACCCTGATGACGGTGTTGATCGTGGTATTTGCCGCGAACGCTGAACCGAAAGCAAAGGAGAAAACATCGCAGAAGGCCCACTTCGATCCCGTCGTTAAGGACATCGAAGGTTGGAACATTCACATCGACCCAAAATTGCTTGAGGTCGAGCATGCGGAAGAAGGCGGGAAGGCTCTCAAAATGCTGGCCAGTCACTTGCAACGCATCGCCATCATGATACCGGAAGACCGCGTCAAGCAGTTGCAAACGCTGGAGATTTGGATCGAATACGATCACCTTGAGATCAATGTGGAACCAGGGCCATATCATCCCGGCGCCGCCTGGCTCATCGAGCGAGGCTACGATCCTCGATTGGCCAAAAAAGTCCACGTCACTCGGGCGGCGGCACTTCTGGATCGAAAACAGTTGGCGAAACATCCATCCGTCATCCTTCACGAATTGAGCCACGCCTATCACGATCAGATCCTCGGTGGCTACGACGAGCCGCGCATCAAGGCGGCTTATAAAAAGGCGATGACAGCCGGCCTCTACGACAAGGTGTTAACTCACACCGGCAAGAAGGTCCGCGCCTATGCGGCAACGACTCACATGGAATATTTCGCTGAAGGAACCGAAGCCTATTTTGACCGCAACGACTTCTACCCCTTTGTACGGGCGGAACTCAAGAAACACGATCCCGTGCTACATGACCTACTGGAAGAAATTTGGGGTATTAAGAAGTAAACCCGAGTTTCCGTTCGTAATGAAAATCCACCCATGATCAGCAACCGAATAAAATCCGCTTGGGCTCTGGCCGCCATGGTCGTCCTTCTAGCGAGTGTGGCTGCAGGCGCCGACTTCGACCAAGTGGTAAAGCTGTATCTGAAAGAGAACTGCATTCGTTGTCACGGCCCGGAAAAACAAAAAGGAAAACTGACCCTTCATACGGTCACCGACCGCTTCGGAACCGACGCTGAAGTTGAGGGATGGGTAGATGTTCTGGACATGCTTTCGTTTGAGGAAATGCCGCCACCGGACGAGGAAAAACAACCGGACCCACTTGCCACGGCCCAGATCGTTGGCTGGATCAAGCAGAAGCTTCAAGAGGCGGGCAAAGCGGAAGCCTATCTGAAGAAACTCTTGGCACCCGAATACGGAAATTGGGTCAGCCACGAAAAGCTCTTCTCGGGGGAAATTAAAACACCTCCTTTTTCTCCGTCCCGCCTGTGGCGATTGAGCCCCGAAATCTTCAAGCATCAAGGATTTGATCGCGCTCGAAGCCCCTTCACTTATGTCACTCCAGAGACGGGGATTCGCGACTATTCAGCGATCTCAGCGGTTGACCAAAGCACCGTGCAGATGATCCTCATCAACGCGGGGCAATATCTCGAAGGTCGTCAGCAGAGAGGTGACTTCAAACGTTTTGCAGAAGATCAACCAAGGCCCTCGGACCAGATCCTTTCCGACACCGTCCGTGCTGAATTCCGTAGAGTGCTCGGACGAAAGGCGAACCCGCAGGAGCTTTCCAAATACGTCGCATTCCTCCAGAAAAACATCGAGATCGGCGGCAATCTGGATGGCCTCAACACCACAATCAAGACGATGTTCCTGAGCCCCGAGGCGATCTACCGGATGGAATTCGGCCTGGGAGAAAAGGACCAATACGGCCGCCGTCATCTGTCGCCCGAAGAGATCTCTTACACCATTTCCTACGCCTTAACCGACCGGGGCCCTGAGCACCTTCCGGCGATCAAGAAGGCGTTGGAGGAGGGGAAGCTGACCAATAATGAAGATGTCGCCCGGGTCATCCGGGAAGTGCTCGATCAGGAACTCGCAACGGGACACTGGGCCCATCGCAGCCTCCCTCGTATCATGCGCTTCTTCGACGAATTTTTTGGATTCAACCGTGCCGGCAGCGTGTTCAAGGACAATAAGCGAAAAAGCAGCGAAGGGATTCCTCAGTGGAATACAGACATGTTGATTCACGATGCTCGGATGCTGATCGAATATCACCTCAGGAGTGATCAGGACGTCATCGCCAACCTATTGACAACCGATCACTACTTCGTTGCTCACCCGGGTGACAATCAGTTTGCGCGTGAGTTCTATGAGGAGAGGATCGCCGAATACACCGCCTCGGAATATGTAAACGATCAAGTCGCCAAGAAAAAAGAGGAGTTGGATAGAGAGCAGAAAGAATGGAACTACACGTCAGAGGAACGTGAAAAACGCCTCGATCAGGCGAGTGCGCGTGCAGCACTGAAAGTCACGCATGTGAAGACCGCGATGAAAAACGGTCTCAACCCACACCCGAACTTTCCCTTCTCGAACCGCTCTCGTGGTATCGCGGACCTGATCTACATCGAACCTTACAATCTTCCCAGCAGTGGCGGGGGCTCTCTTCAACGCTGGAAGTGGCCAATCAAACAACCCTTCGAGATGCCTAAAGGTCAGCGTGCCGGTATACTCACACACCCGGCCTGGCTCGCCACCCACTCGCTGAATGAGGGAAACGATCCGATTCGTCGGGGCATTTGGATCCGCGAAAAGCTCCTCGCCGGAGTGATTCAGGATGTCCCCCCGGACGTCGATGCCAATGTGCCGCCGGATCCGCACAAAACCCTCCGTGAACGACTCGACCTGCTGCGAGAGGAACGGTGTTGGACCTGCCATCGTAAGATCAACCCGCTTGGCGAGGCCTTTGAAATCTTCGACGACTGGGGGCGCTATCGGACCCACCTCTATTTCGATGAAGAAAAAAAACTCCTGACCCGGAGGGATGCGCCCTTCGACAAAAAGCTCGAAAAGGGCAAGCTGACCGCCCGCCCGATCAATGCATCCGGAGCCATCACCGGATCAGGAGATCCCAAGGTCGATGGCAAAGTGAAAGACGCGATCGAATTGATGCATCGCTTGGGCCGCTCCGACCGTGCGAGACAATCCTTCATTCGCTATTTGTTTCGATACTTTATGGGAAGAAACGAGAGGCTCAGCGATTCAAAAACCTTAATCGAAGCAGAGCAAGCTTACCAGGAAAACGGCGGAAGCTTTAAGGCGCTCGTCGTCTCTTTACTGAGCTCAGACTCGTTTCTCTACCGCCGCTAACAAATCCTAAATTTAAACCGATGACATTCACAAGACGAAGTGCACTTAAGAGCCTATCAATGGGCGGAGCATCGATCGCGATGACTCCATTTTTACGGTCGCTTCAAGCGCACGCTGCAGGAAGAGAAGAGGGACTTCCGAAGCGATTTGTTTTCGTCGTAAAGTCGTCCGGCGTTGAGAAATTCAACCTTGTCCCCGAAGGGATCGAAAACCACTTCCTTGGCGACGACGGAGAAAAACTCGGGAACATGGGTCGCAAAGCGGGCGAGACCATCAACGTATCCCTGAAAGATCACAAGCTCCCGGAAAAGCTAGCGGCCCTGGAGCGATTCAAGGATCGCATGACGATCATCCAGAGTTTGTCGGGTGACACCTTCCGCGGCAATCATACCTCGGGCTTTGGAGCTCTCTCCTGCCACTTTTCCGAGCGGGTGGCGATCGCTCCTTCGATCGACTGTCTCTTGGGCCAACATCTCTCTCCCGGCCCTTACCCGATGTATGGCATGGCACTCAAGGGAGGACTCTTGGAAGCGGGCGGGAATCTCGACGACAGCTATTGCTACCCAAACCTTTCGGCTTATAAAAGCGGAATGCCCGTGGCATATCAGGCTTCGCCACGGAAGGCCTATCTTGAGTTGTTTGGCGCCGTCGTGGACACGCCGAAGCAGCTCGAGCGAAAGCTGGCCCTTAACGGCAGCATGATGGATTTCTTAAAGGACGACACCCGAAGAATCGAGCGACAGCTGACCGCTGAAGATAAAGAACGGTTCGCGGTTTACACAGATTCCTTCGACTCCTTGCAAAGGATCGAACGGGAGAAAGCCAAGCTGGCGGGCAAAATTAAAAAGCATGCACCTCCCCTGACTGAGCGCTACGACAGCGAGCTTCCTTCGGATCGAATTGCCTCGCACTTTGAGATTGGAAGTGCGGCCTTGATTGCCGGCATGACAAACGTCCTCACCTTGCGCATGGACACTTTGGGCGTGACCTACAGGGACCTTGGCATCCAAAAGCATGTCCACGCCCTGGGGCACAACGATCCCGGCATTTCATCGAACGGATGGGACGGATTGCGTTGTCGAATGGAAATTGAAAAACTGCATCTGAAGCACATCGCGGAGATGGCTGATAAACTCGATCGCGTTCCCGAAGGAAACGGCACGATGCTCGATAACACGCTCATCGTCTACATGTCCTGCAACGGGGGCGACCACCATGGCGGGCAAGCCGATTGGCCCTTTGTACTGCTTGGCGGCATGGCCAACAAACTGAAGATGGGGCGCTATCTCGAGTATCCCAAGTATCAGGAGAAAGGTCATCGCACGATTGCCAACCTCTACCTTTCCATGATGCAGGCCGCCGGAATGGAAACAGCGGAAACCTTCGGACAACTTGATGCCAATCTCAAGGATCTCGATGTGACCGGACCTCTGGCGGAGTTGATGGTGGGCTAAAGAAAAACTGATTTTTTACGATGTCTCACAGAATCAAAACGGTCTTGGCATTAGCTTTCGTCACGCTAGTGGGCTTCGTATTCCACGCCGGGGCCGAGGACATACGTCCCGATCCCGTCGATCATACTGTGCCCAAGGCCAATCTCTCGGATTTTGAAAAATTCGTCGCGCCGATCTTTGAGAAATCTTGCGTGAATTGTCATGGCCCGAAGAAATCCAAAGGAAAGTTTCGCGTAGATGAGCTCGATCCGAATCTTTTAACGGGTGCCGACATCGCCCAATGGGTCGAGGTCTATGAGGTGTTGAGCAATTCAGAAATGCCCCCGGACGACGAGCCGGACTACCACCTCGGCGATGAGGATCGCGCTAGAATCGTCGACTGGCTCGGGACTGAAATGAATAAGGCGTCTCAGGTCCGTCGCAATGAAGGCGTCCATACTTCATTTCGTCGCATGGCGAATTATGAATACAACTATGCCCTCCAAGATTTGCTTGGGCTTAAGCTTAAGTTTTCAGACCCACTGCCGCCCGAATCCGTTTCTGAGGATGGATTTAAGAACAGCTCGGAATTGTTACAGATGTCTGCAATGCAGTTTGAGACCTATCGTAAAATTGCTCTGAATGCTCTCAAGAAGGCAACGGTCCAAGGGGTGCGTCCTGAAGTTGTCACCTATCAGATTCCGATGCAGGAGGCCATGGACAAAGCCAGCGTGTTGAAGCCGAAGCCAATCAATCGAAGCGATGCTGACTATTCGCAAACGAAAAGAAGAACCCACATCTTTAACAAGGAAACAGGGGAAGGGTTTTTCTATCGATGGGCCTACTATGTTGTTTTGGACGGTGCTCAACATGGTATCTGGAACCTGAAACCGGACAAGATCGTCAGCGATGCCCCCGCCGTTTCCAAAGTCGTTGCGGTCCTCCCCTCTTCGCAACACATCAAGTTAGACTTGGGGAATTCTGTTCCGGATGAAGGCATCATGCGTGTCCGAATGAGAGTCGGAGCAACGTCCCACCAAGCCAATCAGTATGCCAGCCTTCGCTTGATATTTGGCTTCCAAACCAACAATGAAGGAAAAATGTCCGCGAGGGTGAGCCAACGTGACATCCCGGTGACTGCGTCTGTTGATGATCCTCAGTTCCTCACTTTTGAGATCTCCCTCAATAAAATCCCCCGGAATCCTTTTCGCCGAATTCATGAAGTTGGCAATTCTCCAAATGCCACTGAATATCTCGAGATTCAAAATATCTCTAATGCCGGGACGACTCGGGGAGGGGACCCGATTGATGTTCATATTGATTATGTCGAAATCGAAGCTGGGGTTCATCAAAATTGGCCGCCAAAATCTCATGCCGAAATTTTCTTCGCCAGCCCGAACAAGAACGATGAGACAAAATACAGCAGGGAAATCCTGAAAAGGTTCATGACCAGAGCTTGGCGGCGGCCAGTCAAGGATCAGGATGTTAATCTCTACTCTGATTTTTTTTCGAAATGCCGCCCGAAGTTTGCCACCTTTGAAGAGACTATCATTGAAGTGCTTGCAACCGTCTTGGCGGCACCCGAGTTCCTCTACCTGATTCAGGGGGACTCTGAAGATCAGGCCAATGGATCAACGACGGTTAGCGGTCTTGAACTTGCCAGTCGGTTGTCATTTTTTCTGTGGTCCAGCATTCCTGACTCACCGCTTCTGGAGCTTGCTCTTGAGGGGAAACTGAAGAACCCGGAAGTCTTGGATTCCCAGATTAGAAGAATGTTAGCGGACTCCCGTTCACATCGTTTTTCTCAGAATTTTATGGAGCAGTGGCTTGGTCTCGAAGCGCTGGAAACGGTCATTATCGATCAAAAAAAATTCAAAGGTTATGACGACATTTTTAAAGAAAATATCGTGAAAGAGCCTCTGGCCTTTTTTGAGGAAGTCCTGAAGAAGAACAGCAGCATCATGGACTTCCTTCACTCCGATTATCTCATGATCAACGAGGCCTTGGCCCGGCACTACGGGATTCCCGAAGTTTACGGTCAGGAATTTCGTAAAGTTACGGTAGGCCCTGAGTCAAATCGTGGTGGGCTTTTAACGACGGCGGCGGTCATGACGATGAATTCAACCGGGGTCGATTCGAATCCTCTCAAAAGGGGAATCTGGCTCCTTGAGAGAATCCTCCATGATCCACCGCCACCACCACCGCCCAATGTTCCGGAGGTTGATTTAACTGACCCTAGAATTTTGAGCATGACCCAGAAAGAGCGCATGGCAGATCATCGAAATCAGGCCGCCTGTCGATCTTGTCACGCTAAGATCGACCCTTGGGGAATCGCTCTTGAAAATTACGACGCGATTGGTTCCTACCGAACCAAAATCAAGGATAAGCCGGTGGATTCAACGGCCGTTTTATACAACAGGCAAAAGCTGGACGGAGTCGGAAGCATGAAAGATTACCTCTTGGCCAAGCGACAGGATCAATTTGCGAGAGCGATGGTGCACAAGCTCAGTTCCTATGCCTTAGGCCGCCCAATGTCTTTTAGTGACCGGGGTGAGATTGACAAGATGACTCAAGAACTCAGGGAAAGTGGTGATGGTTTGAAAGATTTGGTATCGATTATCATACAAAGCGAACTATTTAGTAATAAGATCAAGAGAGGAGCCGACGATGAATAAAAAACAATTCTCATGAAAAGACGAAATTTTCTCCAATGTGCCGGTGTTGGCCTGGCGTTGCCGTGGATGGAAACCTTTGCCGCAAAAGGTGATCAGGATCATAAACTCGCTCGTTTTATGAGCGTTTATCACCCCGATGGAGTTGGCTTGCCCCGGGAGGATGATCCTGCCTGGAAAGACTGGAGCTGGTTTCCACAGGGTGGCGAAAGAGACTTTCGCTTGTCCAAGGTTCTCGATGTCCTGGAACCTCTCCGAAGTGAAATTTCCTTTTATTCAGGTCTTTCACATCCCTCCGTTCGAAAAGTGATTGGCCATGCGAATGCCGACCAGTATCTCACCGCCGCTGATACCGGGAGTCACGGGCCCTACAAAAACTCAGTCTCACTTGATCAGATTCTTGCCGCCAATCTCGGCGAAGAGACCCGTCATTCCTCCTTGGTTATGTCCACGAATGCCGGGACGGGAGCCCCCCGAGCCACTCATACCTCTTCCTTTGATCACCAGGGCCGCCCGATCCCGTCGCTGAATCGGCCCAAGCGGATTTTCGACATGCTTTTCGTGACCGGGGGAAAGAATACTCGCGACAAGCTGGCACGAAGTAAGAGTTCGCTGGATCTCCTCATTGCCAATGTCCGCTCTCTCAATAAGAAAATTTCGAGCCACGATCGGCGGACCCTTGAACAGTATCTCGATGCCGTCCGCGATACCGAGATCAAGCTGCTTAAAGCAGAACAGTGGATTGATGCCCCCTTGCCGGAAGTCGATGCGGGTCACCTGAAACTCGATGTGACGGTTCGCGATAGCAGAGCTTATATCCAAACAATTTACGAACTGACCTACCTGGCTTTCTTGAGTGATTCCACCCGCGTGGCAACCTATATGATGGGCCGGGAAAACACCGGAGGCCCTCAGGATCTCCT